>Ga0255765_1002659_pt1 | contig 19952 bp, 19 predicted proteins | sample 041ome_8_FD_179965 | JGI IMG/M metagenome (GOLD analysis project Ga0255765, IMG submission 179965) | Coastal salt marsh microbial communities from the Groves Creek Marsh, Skidaway Island, Georgia - 041407BS metaG (version 2) | ecosystem: Environmental > Aquatic > Marine > Intertidal zone > Salt...
AATTATTCTATTTTTTCAAACGTCAAATTGAACAAAAAATTGTTTATCTTCTACAACTTATCTATGTATTTATCATGAAATTGATCAAATGTACCCTCAGATATATTCTTTCTAATTGCTGACATTAATTCTTGATAAAAATTAATATTATGAAGAGTTAAGAGCATAGAAGCTAAAATCTCATTAGTATTAAACAAGTGATTCAAATAATTTTTTGAATATTTATTAAGGTTTAAATTGTTACAATTAGGATCCAGGGGAGTATTATCAGTTTGATACTTATTATTTTTAATATTTAATCTTCCTTCCCATGTAAAAGCTAATCCAGTTCTTCCTGATCTAGTAGGTAAGACACAATCAAACATATCAATCCCTCTTTTAACAGCACCAATAATATCAGATGGAGTACCTACCCCCATCAGATAATGAGGTTTTTCATCAGGAAGATGTTCTTTGATATCATCCAATACTCCAAACATTTCATCTTGAGACTCTCCTACTGCTAGTCCACCCATCGCATAACCATCAAAACCAATTTTAATTAGTTCTGTTAATGATTTAATTCTAAGATCTTTAAATAAACCACCTTGAACAATTCCAAATAGTGCTTTGTGAGGATTATGACCAAAAGCCTTTTTTGATCTCTCAGCCCAGTACAACGATAAATCCATTGATTTTTTGATTACATCGTAGTCATTTGATTTTCGTGGACACTCATCCATTATCATGACTATGTCTGAGTTTAACCCCAATTGAATTCTTATACTCTCCTCAGGACTTAAAAAAAATTTTTTACCATCAACGTGGGAATTAAAAATAGCTCCTTTTTCTCTATCTATTTTATTAAGTTTAGATAATGACATTACTTGAAATCCACCTGAATCTGTAAGAATTGGTAAATCACAATTCATAAAATTATGAAGACCACCTGCTAATTGGACTCTTTCAACACCAGGTCTAATCATTAAATGATAAGTGTTGGATAATATTATTTCAGATCCAGTTTTTTTAATATCATCAATGGTACAAGCTTTTACTGTAGCTTGTGTACCAACAGGCATAAAAGCTGGTGTATTAATATTACCTCTATGGGTCTCAATTAAACCACACCTTGCAAATTTGTCTTTTTTTAAAACTTTAAAGGCAAAATCTTTTAATGCCATTTAAAGAAACTATTGAGATTTAAAACTGATAATTTTGTCTGGGTCTGAAACTGAACCGTTGTTATTTTCATCACCTCTTTTAATCATATCAACAAATTCCATTCCTTCTAAAACTTTACCAAAAACAGTGTACTGTCTATCAAGAAATGGTGCCGGCTTAAAACATATAAAAAATTGACTATTAGCACTATCAGGATCTGATGATCTAGCCATTGATAAAGTACCTCTATCGTGTGGTACACTACTAAATTCTTGTTTTAAATCTGGTAAATCTGATCCACCCATTCCAGCTCTTCGTAAATCAAAATCTCCTGACTCAGAATTACCAAATTTTACATCACCAGTTTGCGCCATAAATCCATCAATAACACGATGAAACACCACATTGTCGTACTTACCACTGTCTGCTAGTTCTTTAATTCTTTTTACATGATTTGGAGCTACATCTTCAAATAACTCAATTTTTACATCTCCATCTTTTAATTTTAAAATCATTATGTTCTCCTGTGCTATTAATTGATTAGTAAATAAAAAAAATAAAATAAATATACTTGTTAAAATTCTACTCATATTTATCTTTTAAAGATTTAATTGTACTTTTGGTAGTAAATTTTCTTATATCCCCATTTAATTTAACTATTTCTTTAACAAATCTTGAGGATATTATTTGATTTTCAACATCAGACATTAAAAAAATTGTTTCAATGTTATTGTTAAGCTTTCTATTCATACCAGCTAACTGAAATTCATACTCAAAATCAGAAACTGCTCTTAAACCTCTTAAAATTATATTAGATTTATATTTTTTACATAAATCAGTTGTAAGAGAGCTAAATGAAACAACAGATATTTTTTTTTTATTTAATTTTAAATCTTTAAATAACGCTTTATTAACAATGCTGATCCGTTCTTCAGAACTAAATAGGTAATTTTTATTACTCACATCAGATACACCAACAACAATTTTATCAAATAACTTTAGAGCTTTTTTAATAACATCAATATGGCCATAAGTTATAGGATCGAATGTACCAGGATAAATTGCTACCTTATTCATTAGATTAGATTATCATCGATTTTAATTGCAGATACTACTTTTTCTTCACCTGACAATTTTATAATTCTTACACCTTGAGTGTTTCTACCAGCTGTTCTTATTTCTTTAACAGCTACTCTTATTACTCTACCTTTATTTGTTGAAATAAGTATTTCATCTCCCTCAAAAACTGGGAAAGAAGACGTTATATTTCCATTTCTTGGTGAATTAACTATTCCAATTATACCCTTGCCTCCTCTATTGGTAACCCTGTAATCATTGTGCGAAGTTTTCTTACCAAATCCATTTTCACTAATTGATAAGACAAATTTTTCTTTGGCTATAATCTCAGATTTATCATCTTTAGATTTTTTACCATTTTTCTTTATCTTATCGCTGTCTATTACAGATAGAGAAACAATTTGGTCATTTGGAGCCAACTCTATTCCTTTAATTCCTTTTGATGATCTTCCTTTAAATACTCTTAATTTTTTTGCTTCAAATCTTATACATTTACCAAACTTGGTGCTTAGAATTACATCTTGATCATCTTGACAAATTTTAACACCTACAATTTTATCATTATTATCTAACTTCATTGCAATTTTACCAGACGCATTAATTGATGAAAAATCTTCTAAACTATTTTTTCTAACTTTACCTTGCGCAGTTGCAAAAATTATTTGGTAATTTTTAGAATCTGTCTCATCCTCAGGCATTGGCATTATAGAGCTGATTGATTGATGGTTTTTTAAAGGTAAAATGTTAAATAATGATTTACCTTTGGATGTAGTTGAGCCTTCTGGAATCTTCCATGCTTTAACCTTATAAACCAGTCCTTCAGTAGAAAAGAAAAGAACAGACGTATGTGTGTTAACAGAAAGCGTTTGAATGACTGAGTCTTGATCTCTGGTTGTAATGCCTGATTTACCCTTACCACCTCTTTTTTGCTGTTTAACACCGTCTAAAGAGCCTCTTTTGATATATCCTTGCAAAGTGACAGTTATAATTACTGATTGTTTTTGAATTGTTTCTTCGATGTCATAATTTAACACGGCATCAATAATTTTAGTTCTTCTTGGAACCGCAAATTTTTCTTTTATATTTTTAAGCTCTTCACTAATTACTTTTAAAAGTTCTTTTTTAGATGAAATAATTTTTTTGTATTTTGTGATTAATTCAGCTAATTTTTTGATTTCAACTTCAATCTCATTGATACCAAGAGCTGTTAATTTTTGTAATCTTAACTCTAAAATAGCTACAACTTGTTCTTCAGATAAAGAATAAATATTTTTACTTTTTTTACCTTCTACTAAAGAAATCAGTTTTTGAGTTTTGTTTATTTTCCACTTAGTTTTTAATATAGATTGTTTAGCGTCATCTGGTGTTTTGGATGAACGTATAATTTTTATAATCTTATCTAAATTTTCAACTGATACAGACAATCCTAATAAAATATGTGCTCTTTCTTCAGCTTTTTGAAGATCAAATTTAGTCTTTTTTATAACAACGTCTTCTCTAAAAGATAAAAAGTTTGTTAAAAAATCTTTTAAATTACAAGTTTTTGGTTTCCCATCAACAATCGCTAAAGTATTAAAACCAAATGAACTTTCAATTTGAGTATTTTTATAAAGTTGTCTTTTAATTGTTTCTGGCTCAACACCATTTCTTAAATCAATAGCAACTCTAATACCCTCTCTGTTAGACTCATCTCTAATATCTTTAATCCCTTCAATTTTTTTCTCTCTAACGAGTTGTGCAATTCTTTCATTTAAAACTGATTTATTAACTTGATAAGGAATTGATGTAATAACCAATCTGTCTCTACCATTTTTAAGAGTTTCTGAGGCAACTTCTCCTCTAATCTTAAATGATCCTCTTCCATTATTGTAACCTTGTTTAATAATATCTTTTCCAATAATGACGCCACCAGTTGGAAAATCTGGTCCAGGTATATGTTTCATTAACTCTTTAACTTTAATATCTTTGTTATCAATTAAGGCTAAAGTTCCATCTATTATTTCTCCTAAATTATGTGGAGGAATACTGGTCGCCATACCTACAGCAATACCACCTGCACCATTCACTAAAAGATTTGGATATTGTGCTGGCAAAACTGTTGGCTCTTTTTCAGTTTCATCATAATTGCTTTTGTAAGAAACTGTATTTTTTTCAATATCATCTATTAAAAACTGTGAAACTTTTGAAAGTCTTGTCTCTGTATATCTCATTGCAGCTGCTGGATCTCCATCTATTGATCCAAAATTACCTTGGCCTTGGACTAAAGGTAAGCTCATTGAAAAATCTTGAACCATTCTAACTAGGGCATCATAAACTGATTGATCGCCATGAGGATGATATTTACCAATTACATCCCCGACTATTCTTGCAGATTTTCTAAATTGTTTAGACCAATCATATCCACCTTTGTACATTGCATATAAAATTCTTCTGTGAACAGGTTTCAAACCATCTCTCACATCAGGTAAAGCCCTACTAACAATTACGCTCATTGCATAAGATAGATAAGATGAGCTCATCTCATCATGCATAGAGATTAATTTAATATTGTTATCTTTTGGAGCTTCAGTTTTTTGCATAGATACTAAAATGGAATTTCGTCGTCCATATCATTTGATACTTGAGAAGAGTCCTCAATATTATTTTGTTGAGTAGTATCATTTTGAATTCCACCACCAGTATTTCCACCACCTAACATTGTTAGTGTAGTGTTATATCCTTGAAGAACAATTTCAGTAGAATATTTATCTTGGCCTGACTGCTCATCTTTCCATTTTCTTGTAGTGAGTTGTCCCTCCACATAGATTTGAGCACCTTTTTTTAAATATTGCTGAATCACATTTACTAGACCTTCATTAAATACAACTATACGGTGCCATTCAGTTTTCTCTTTTTTTTCACCAGTATTTTTGTCTTTCCAAGACTGACTTGTAGCTAAGCTTAGTCTTGCAACACTTTTACCATTAACCATTTGTTTGATCTCTGGGTCTGCGCCCAAACGACCAATTAATAATACTTTATTTAAACTTCCAGCCATAATATTTAATATTTGTTAAATTAATTAATAAGAACTATATCACAATTCTTCTCATTATTAATTTTATTAACTCAAAGCAACAAAAAATATGATCAAAAAGATAGTTATTAAGGGTGCCAAAGAACACAATTTAAAGAATGTTTCTGTTGAAATCCCAAAGGATCAATTTGTTGTCATTACAGGTCTATCTGGATCAGGAAAATCATCATTGGCATTTGATACCATATATGCAGAAGGCCAAAGACGTTATGTCGAAAGTCTGTCTGCTTACGCAAGACAGTTTTTGGACAAAATGAAAAAACCTAATGTAGATCTTATAGAAGGTTTAAGTCCTGCTATTGCTATTGAGCAAAAAAATACATCTAAGAATCCAAGATCAACAGTAGCAACAGTTACAGAAATATATGATTATATGAGGGTTTTGTTTGCAAGAGCAGGTATCCCCTATTCACCATTCACAGGTAAACCAATTACTTCTCAGACAATAACTCAAATTGTAGATTTAGTTAAAAAACTTCCAAAAAAAAGTACCATTTATATTTATGCTCCAGTAGTTAGAGGTCGTAAGGGAGAATATAAAAAAGATATTTTAAGTTATAAAAGAAGAGGATTTAGAAAAATTAAAATTGATAATATTTTATATGATATCGAAAAATCTCCAAATTTAGATAAAAAACTCAAACATGATATTTCAGTTTTAGTTGATAGAATTGTCTTAAATTCAAAATTAGGAAACAGATTAGCAGAAAGTATTGAGACAGCAGTTAATTTATCTAATGGTTTAGTCTTTGTAGAATATGAAGATGAAACCTTGCCACAAAAATTCAGAAAAATAGAAAAGCTAATATACTCAACAAAATTTGCATGTCCTGAAAGTGGCTTTACTATCGAAGAAATAGAACCGAGACTTTTTTCTTTTAATAGTCCCTATGGAGCATGTGAAGAATGTGAGGGTATTGGAATGAAATTAAATGTTGATCCAAATTTAGTAATTCCAGATGAAAGAAAAAGCATTGCTGATGGTGCAATTGAGCCATGGGCAAAATCTACTACTCTATATTATGCTCAAACATTAGCGTCTATTGCTAAACATTATGGTTTTTCTCTTGATGAAAAATGGAAAAAATTACCCAAAAAAATTAAAGATGTAATTTTATATGGGTCCGATGAAGAAGAAATTAAATTTAACTATGATGATGGTTATGAAAAATATTCACATAAAAAAACTTTTGAAGGTGTAATAAACAATCTTGAAAGAAGATTTTTAGAGTCTGATAGTGAATGGAAGAGAGAAGCTATAGCTGAATATCAATCTGACTCTGCTTGTGAAAGCTGTAATGGAGATAGGTTAAAAGAGGAAGCTTTGTGTGTTAAAATTGACGATCATAATATTAGTGAGGTCACAAAAAAATCCATTCTTGATGCTGCTAAGTGGTTTAAAGATTTAGAAAAAAATCTAGATAAAAGACAATTTAAGATAGCCGAACATGTTTTAAAAGAAATTAATGAAAGGTTAAATTTTTTACTTAACGTTGGTCTTGATTATTTAACCTTATCAAGAGAGTCAGGAACATTATCTGGTGGAGAGGCACAAAGAATAAGATTAGCTTCACAAATAGGATCTGGGTTAACAGGTGTGTTATATGTTCTTGATGAACCTTCAATTGGATTACATCAAAAAGATAATGTTAAACTTATTAATGCACTAAAAAGGTTAAGAGACTTAGGTAATACTGTAATCGTTGTTGAACACGATACTGAAACAATGGAAAATGCTGATCATATTATAGATATGGGACCAGAGGCTGGCACTAACGGTGGTCAGGTTTCTGCCCAAGGAACTTATGAAGAAATTAAAAAAGATAAAAATAGTATAACTGGTCAATATCTATCTAATAAAAAGATTATTGAAGTTCCTAAAACCCGACGATTAGCAAAAAATGGAAGGTTTGTTGAAATCAATGGTGCATCAGGAAATAATTTAAATAATGTTAATCTAAAAATTCCAACAGGAAGTTTTACTTGCATTACTGGTGTTTCAGGCAGTGGTAAGTCAACACTGATACTTCAAACATTATATCATGCATTAAATTTGACACTTAACAATAAAGCTAGAAAAGCTCCTAAGGCTTTTAAAAGTTACAAAGGAGTTGAGCTAATTGATAAAATTATTGACATTGATCAATCCCCTATTGGAAGAACTCCTAGATCAAATCCGGCCACATATACAGGAGCATTTGGTCCAATAAGAGATTGGTTTACAAGTTTACCCGAGTCTAAAACAAGAGGATATAAACCTGGAAGATTTTCATTTAATGTCAAAGGTGGAAGATGTGAGGCATGTGAAGGAGATGGTGTAATCACGTATGAAATGCACTTTTTGCCAGATGTTTATATTCAATGTGATGAATGTAAAGGTACTAGGTACAATAGGGAAACATTAGAAATTAAATTTAAAGACAAAAGTATTGCTGACGTTTTAGATATGTCTGTTGATGAAGGTTGTGAGTATTTTGAAAATATATCTAATATTAAAACAAAACTTTTAACTCTAAAAAAAGTAGGTTTGGGATATATAAAAATTGGCCAACAGGCAACAACACTTTCTGGAGGTGAGGCTCAAAGAATAAAACTTGCAAAAGAACTTTCTAAAAGATCAACTGGACGAACAATGTATATCTTAGATGAACCAACAACAGGGCTTCATCAACACGATATTAAAAAATTATTAGAAATTCTTCATACATTTGTAAAACTAGGTAATACTGTTGTGGTTATTGAGCACAATCTAGATGTTATAAAAACAGCTGATTATATTGTTGATATGGGCCCTGAAGGCGGTGTTAAGGGTGGAAATATAATAGCAGAAGGAAAACCAGAGGAGATTTGTAAAGTACCAGAAAGTTATACTGGTCAATTTTTAAAACCGTTATTGGGATAAATAAGTAAAAGATTGTTAAAGTTTTTATTAAATTAGTGTATAAATAATATGAATCATGAGTAATTTATTATCTTCATTATCAAAAACAATTCACGCTTCATTAGCATTAGCAATATTATTATTCGTTGGTCTATCATATCATAATGGTGGATTTGCATTTGATTCATTGTTTTGGAGTTGGTTATTTAGATATATTCATGTGATCGTAGCAATCATGTGGATTGGATTACTTTGGTACTTTAATTTTGTTCAAATTCCAAATATGGGGAAAATCCCAGATGAACAAAAACCTGCTATTGGAAAAGTAATTGCACCAGCAGCATTATTTTATTTCAGATGGGCTGCTGCCTTAACAGTTCTATCTGGATTAATATTAGCGTTATTAAATGGCTACTTGCATGATGCAATGACTTTAAGCATAGGATCAGGTGTTCCTAAACATACAGCAATTGGAATTGGTATGTGGTTAGGTGTTATCATGGCTTTTAATGTTTGGTTTGTCATTTGGCCTAATCAAAAAAGAGCTTTAGGTATTGTTGAATGTGCACCTGAATTAAAAGCTAAATCTGCCAAAACAGCAATGTTGTTTTCAAGAACAAATACTTTGTTATCATTACCAATGCTTCTGGCGATGGTAGCTGCTCAAAACCTTTATTAGATTTAAATTCCTAATTAATACTGTAATTCTTTAATATTAATATATTGATTTAAAGATAGTGGATTAGCTAAAGCTTCTTTGTTTTTAATTTTATTACCCTCTATTATACTTTTAACAGCAAGCTCAACTATTTTTCCACTTTTCGTTCTTGGAATATCATTTACTTGGATAATTTTATGAGGGACATGTCTTGGAGAAGCATTTTTTCTTATTTGTAATTTAATTTTTTTTAATAAATTTTCAGTAAGTTCATATTTTGAATTTATAATTACAAACAAAACTATTCGAATATCATTATCCCAAGACTGACCAACAACAAGAGACTCCTTAATTTCTTTAAATTTTTCAATCTCTGAATAAATTTCAGCCGTCCCAAGACGAACACCTCCTGGGTTTAAAGTAGTATCGGATCGACCAACAATTATATAACCATTTTTATTAGTTATTTTTGCATAGTCTCCATGGTGCCAAATATTTTTAAATTTATTAAAATACGCTTTTTTAAATTTATTATCATTTTTATCATTCCAAAATTTTAAAGGCATAGATGGAAATGGATTAACACAAACAAGTTCACCTTTTTTATCAGTAATTGATTTACCTCTTTCGTCAAATACACGAACATCCATTCCCAAACCCTTGTTTTGAATTTCACCTGGATAGACAGGTTGATATAAATTTCCTAAAACAAAACATGAAACGATATCAGTTCCTCCAGAAATAGACGCTAAATGAAGATCTTTTTTTATATTTTTGTATACATAATTAAAACTATCCTCAGACAAAGGTGATCCAGTAGAGCAAATAGTTCTTAATTTTGATAGTTTATATTTTTTTTTAAAGTTTATGTTAGTTTTGCGTAATGCATCGATGTACTTAGCACTTACACCAAAGAGAGTTATATCTTCTTTGTTTGCGATCTTAAGGAGTAAATCCTCTTTTTTATACATTGGTGAGCCATCAAACAAAACAATCGAAGCTTTTGAGGACAAAACTGAAACTAACCAATTCCACATCATCCACCCACATGTAGTAAAATAAAAAACATTATCACTTTCTTTTATATCGCAATGCAGTTGATGCTCTTTCAAATGTTGAAGAAGAACACCACCAGTTTTATGGCAAATACATTTAGGTTTACCAGTTGTGCCACTTGAATAGAGAATTGCTAATTCATGTTCAAAATCAAATTTTTGAAATTTTAGATGAATTTCTTTTTGTTCCAAAATATATTTCCATGAATAGGTTTTAATATTCTTATATTTTGGAATTTTTTTAATCTCGGGTTCGCCTGGATAATTTGTAATAACTATATGTTTAATACTTGGTATTCTTTTAACAATATCCGGAATTCTTTCTAAAACATTTATTCTTGTACCATTATAGAAATACTCATTTGTAACAAACAAAATTTTTGGTTTAATTTGTGAAAACCGTTCAACAACACCATTGATACCAAAATCAGGTGAGCATGATGACCATATTGATCCAATAGCAACACTACCTAAAAAAGCCTCAACTGTTTCAGGAATATTAGGCATATATGCTGCCACACGATCTTTAGATTTTATTTTTAAATTTTTTAGAAATGAAGATATATTTTTTACGTTACTGTTTAACTTTTTCCAATTTTTTGTTTCACGGTATCCATTTTCGCTAATAAAAGTAATTGCCTTATCAATATTATTTTTTTGAAGTAGGTTTTCAGTAAAATTTAATTTAGATTTTGGTAAAAAAATATTCTTATAAAACTTTGATGATTTTTTAGGCTTTTGATTACTCTTAGCTCCTTTAACACCAGTAAAATCCCAAACACTATCCCAAAAATTATGGGAATTACTTACAGACCATTTATGTATTTTTTCGAAATCTTTAGAGAAATTTTTATTATATTTATTGGATATAAATTTTTCAAATTTGAATAAATTGGAATTATTTTTTAAATCTTTTGAAGCTTCCCAGAGTTTTTTATTCATAAAAAAACTTTATATATATTTGGTGTGGTTAACTTTTGTCATCCTCTCTCAAAACAGTTTTTTGAGAAACCCTAAGTCTTACCAAAACGGTATTTGCAATATAAATTGATGAATAAGTACCAAAAACAACACCTAAAATCATTGCTAAAGAAAATCCTTTTAAAATTTCACCTCCAAAAAAATATATCGCTAATAGTGCTAATAAAGTAGTTGCTGAAGTTATTATCGTTCTAGATAAGGTTTCATTTATAGAGATATTAGTAAGTTCAAATATTTTGATATCAGAGTATTTTCTCAAGTTTTCCCTTACACGATCAAAAATTACGACAGTGTCATTCATTGAGTATCCAACTATAGTTAATACAGCTGCTATAATTGATAAATTTATTTCAAGACTAAATAGAGAGAAAACTCCAAGTGTTACGATCACATCGTGAAATAGTGCTAATATCGCTCCAAGACTAAATTGCCATTCAAATCTTATCCAAATATAAAATAACATTACAGCCAAGGATAAAGAAATAGCAATAACTCCAGATTTTAATAATTCAGCACTTACTTTGGGACCAACATTTTCAACTCTTCTAAAATTAAAATTATTTCCAAAAGATTTATCAAGACTTGCTTTTATCTCTTCAATGACATTTTTTTTATTATCTTTATTCTCAAATTTAACCAAATAATCAGTATCATTACCAAATTTTTTAACAGATACATCGCCAAGATTCATTTGACTAAATTTATCTCTTAATGAACTGACATTAATTTTATCATCAGATGATCTTAGCTCAATTAAAGTCCCACCTTTAAAATCAATTCCAAAATTAAGCCCTTTGAAAACTAATAAAATTAGAGAACATAAAATCAAAATTCCAGATAAAAAATTGAAATGATTATAATATTTATTAAATGCAATCATTAGATTAGTTTTTCCTTATTTCTATTTTTTGAAACATAAAGACTAGTAAACAGTCTTGCTATGAAATACACAGAAAATAGAGTTGTAAATATTCCAATACCAAGAGTAACAGAAAATCCTTTTATCGGACCTGATCCCATGAAAAAAAGTATAATTGCAGCTAATAAGGTAGTTATGTTAGCATCAATAATTGCTGTTCTAGATTTTATATAACCACTATCAAATGCTAATATGTTATTTTTTTCATCTTTAAGCTCCTCTTTAATTCTCTCAAAGATTAAAACATTTGCATCAACAGCCATACCAACAGTTAAAATAATTCCAGCAATACCTGGCAAAGTTAAAGTGGCTTCAAATAAAGTTAAAATTCCTAGTAAAATAAATAAATTTATGACTAATGTAACATTAGTAATTAATCCAAAGATTTTGTATTTAATAAACATAAAAATAATCACCAAAAGAAACCCTATCGCTAAAGCGATCATTCCTGCATTTATCGAGTCTTGACCTAAGTCAGGACCAACTGTTCTCTCTTCAATAATGTTTAAAGGTGCTGGCAGCGCTCCAGACCTAAGTAGCAGCGCTAAATCTGTTGCTGATTGAAATGTAAATCCTCCACTAATTTGTCCATTACCACTTGCAATGGTGTCTCTAATAACTGGGGCGCTTATAATCTTACCATCTAGAACTATAGCTAGTTGTTTACCAATTCCAGTTGATGTTGCCTTACCAAACCTTTTTGCACCTACTCTATCTAATGAAAAAGAGACTACAGTTTGATTGTTTTGTGTGTCCATTTGAGGCTGAGCATCTAGAAGATTATCTCCACTAATAATTATTCTCTTACTAACTGTTGCTTCTTCTATGCCATCTTCATACTTTAACTTTTCAACTCCAAAACTGTCATTTTCATTATTGGTAACAAACCTGAAGGTTAAATTTGCAGTTTTACCTAAAAGTGATTTAATTCTCATAGGGTCATCAAGACCAGGGAGTTCGACTAAAATACGGTTATTTCCTCTTTTTAATATATTGGGTTCATTAGTACCCACTTCATCAATTCTTCTTCGAACTATTTCAATTGCTTGATCTTGAGATGAAGTTTTTAGATTAATTAGCCCTTGTTTTGAAAAATTGACTTTTAAACTTACTCCAGTGTCTTCTATGTTTAATTGATGTGATTTAAATCTTGGGTAATAAGGATTTATATCGCTGTTTTCATCAGTGAATGTATCAATAATTATTTGTTTGCTTTGATCATCAGTATTAAAAAAAATATTATTACCTTCAATTTTAATGTTGTTTATTCTAATACTTTGTTCGTTAAAATAATTTCGGATAGTTGTTGTTAAGTTTTGAAGTTTTTGTTCAATGACAGGAGCATTATCAATTTCAAGCAAAAGATAAGAGCCACCTTGAAGGTCTAATCCAAGATTTATTTTCTTATCAAAAAAATCATCATCTATTTTAAATAAATTTGATGAAGCAATTAAAATAAATAAAAGTGAAAATAGAGTTATAAATAAAATTCTTAACTTTGAAAAATAAAGCACTTTACTTTAATTGATTATTTTTTGACTTCTTGATTATTTAAAAGACCTTGAATGCCTGTCGCTTTTACTATTTCAACTTTAACATTGTCAGCTATTTCAACTTCAACTTTGTCGTTATCAATTAATCTTTCAACAGTTCCAGTAATACCACCAGAAGTGATAACTTTGTCACCTCTTTTCAAACTTTCAACCATTGCTTTATGCTCTTTAACTTTTTTTTGTTGAGGTCTTATTAAGAAAAAATAAAAAATAACAAAAATTAAAATCAGCGGTATAAATTGTCCTATTCCTGAACCTTCCATAAATCTCCTTATAAATTAGCTGAATTATTATACTATCTTAATAATGAAAACAACTTTAATTGATCGAAATACTTTCTAAATCGTTCATATAAGGTCGTAATACTTTTGGTATGATTATTGATCCATCTTTTTGCTGATAATTTTCTAAAACAGCTATTAGAGTTCTGCCAACAGCAAGGCCACTTCCATTGAGAGTGCCAACAAAATGTGTTTCTTTATTTTCATTCTTATATCTTGTTTTCATTCTTTGGCCTTGAAACGTTGCACATGATGAACATGATGAAATTTCACGATATTTATTTTCAGATGGTAGCCACACCTCAATATCATAAGTTTTTTCAGCACTAAAACCCATGTCACCTGCACATAAAATAATTTTCCTATAGGGTAATTCTAATTTATCCAAAATATCAGTTGCACAATTAGTCATTCGTTCTAGCTCTTCTAAACATTTTTCTTCTTCAACAATACTAACCATCTCAACTTTATAAAATTGATGCTGTCTAATCATCCCTTTGGTATCTTTTCCATAACTACCTGCTTCTTTTCTAAAGCAAGGTGTAGAAGCAACAAATCTCAATGGTAATTCTTTACGATCAACAATCTTATCTTTAACGATATTTGTTAATATCACCTCAGCTGTAGGTATTAAAAATTTTCTATCTGAGCCTTCATCAAATTTAATTTCAAATTGATCATTTTCAAATTTTGGTAACTGACCTGTACCAAACATTGTATTATCAGAAGCTATCAATGGGGGTGAAATTTCTTGATATTCATTTTGATTTACATGAGTATCAAGCATAAAATTTGATAATGCCCTTTCTAATAGGGCTAATTTACTTTTAACAAAAACAAATCTTGAACCAGTAGTTTTTGTAGCAAGATCAAAATCTAACATCTTTAGGTTTTCACCCAGTTCATAATGAGATTTTGGCTTAAAATCAAAATCAGGAATCTTACCTGATTTAGAAATTTCGACATTGTCATTTTCATCTTTCCCATCTGGAACATCGGCATGAGGAATATTTGGAATATTAGATAATATATTGTCTAATTCAATTTTAACTTTTTTTTGTTTGTCTGAAACTTTTTCTAAATCAGAGGAAATTTCTTTAGATCTTTTAAACAATGCTTCATCTTTAGATTTTGAGATATCTTTTTTTTCTTTTTCTAATGCTTCCTTTTCTTGAATAAGTTGTCTATTTTGTTCATCAAGTTTTTGTAAATTTTCAAAATCAATTTTTAATGATCTTTTTTCAAGTGATTTAGCAAAAAGAGCAAAGTCTTTTCTTATATCTTTAATGTTATGCATCTGTTTTTTCTAAATTTTTATTTTCAATAAATTTTACAGAAAATATAGATAATTCATATAATATTAATAATGGAATTGCTAAACCAATTTGCGTTATAGGATCTGGAGGTGTTAACAAAGCAGCAGCAGCAAAAATAATTACTACCACATATTTTCTTCTATCTTTTAAAAATTGACTATCAACAATACCTACTCTTGCTAATAAACTTAAAACAACAGGCAATTGAAAGCTTAAACCAAAAGCAAATATAAGTTTCATTACAAGTGACAAATATTCATTCACTTTAGCTTCAAGTTGAATTGGTAAATTAGTTGATAGACCTGTGCTTTCAAATGATAAGAAAAATTTAATCGCAAGTGGCATAATTAAATAATAAACGAGCATGCCTCCCAAAAGAAACAGTATAGGAGTTAAAATTAAGTAAGGCATTATAGCTATCTTTTCGTGTTTGTATAAACCTGGAGCTATGAATTTCCATATTTGCATTAAAATAAATGGGCAAGTTACAAAAAAAGCTGTGAAAAAAGAGACCTTTAAATAAGTTAAAAAAGTTTCCTGTAATGCAGTAAAAATTAATCTTCTTTCAGTTCCATCATCTTTTACTGCTTTAGCAAAAGGATCTACTAAAAAACCATATATATTTTCTGCAAAAAAGTAACATCCAATAAAAAATAGAAACAGGAATAAAAAACTATGGATGAGTCTTTTTCTTAATTCAGTTAGATGGCTTATAAAGCCGTTTTCATTTTCCTCATTACTCATCTTTTTTTTTATTATCTTTTTTTATTTCATTTATTTTTTCATCTTCTACATCAATATTTGAAACTTCACTCTGTATATCACTGATGTATCTTTTAGCTGTGCCAATCCATGAGCCAGCCTTTTTCAACATTATTGGAAAATCTTTGGGGCCAAGTACTACAATAGCAATAGCTACGACTATTAAAATTTCAAACCAACCAATAGTAGGCATGTAATTTAATCTTTGTTATTTGAGTCTTTATTATCGTCGGATATGTTTTTTGGCTCACTTTCGTCAGTTACATCTGACGCCATTCCTTTTTTAAAACTTTTTATACCTTTAGCAACATCGCCCATTAAACTAGAGATTTTTCCACGTCCAAATAATAAAACGACTAATATTACTACTATTGCTATTTGCCAAATTCCTATGCTCATGAAAAACTTATAACCTTTTTATTCGGGATTTAAAAGTGACTTTTTTATGAATCTTTTTCCTCTTCATCGAGTGTGCTATTTAGCATTTCATCGATATTAGAATATATATCTTCTTTTTTTTCATCTTGTTTTTCTTTAAAAAATTTACTTGAACCAAAAATTGCATTATCAACACTGGTGCTATCGATCAAACCAGCTGCACCCAATTCATCCACTGTTGGAAGATCAGTCAATTTTTGCAAATTAAAATGACTTAAAAAGCCATCCGTTGTTATGTATTGAATAGGTTTACCTGGTACATCTTTACGACCTCCCGGTTTAACCCAATCTAGTTCCATTAAAATTTCTAAGGTATTTGTTCCAAATGCAACACCACGTATTTCTTCAATTTCCGCTCTGGTAACGGGTTGGTGATATACAATAATAGCTAGAGTTTCTATTGCAGCACGGGATAATTTTTTTTCAACAGTTTTTTCCTGGGTCATTAAATTTGAAAGTTTAGGTGAGGTTCTAAAAGACCATTTATCTTTTATGCAAACTAAATTTATACCACGATTAGAATATTCATTTTGTAATTTTTCTAATGATTGAGCAACATTTGCTTTTTTAGATATTTTACTTTCAATTGTATCAACATCTAATGGCTCTGCTGCTGCAAAAATTACTGCTTCAATTTCTCTTTCTAAATCAGTAAGTTTTGAAGGAAACTTAACTATATTATCTTTTGATACTTTTTCTTTTTTAATCATTAATTTCTCTTATATAAATTTCATCAAATAAATTGTCTTGCTTAATTGAAAGATTGCCTTCTTTAACTAATTCTAATGATCCAGCAAAAATCCCTGCTTTACCAGTTCTTTTATATCTAGAGCCATTCTTAAAATTACTTGGAATTAAATCATTTATATTTTTCCAATCCATCAATTTCCCAAGAAACTGTTTTATGGTTTTGATGCCATCTTCTGTTGTGAATACAGGTAATTTAGGAATACTCATGGTTTGGAAATCTTTAGTCATCACTATAGATGAATATGCTTTCAAGAGTTCAAATAAACTTACATTATATTCTGAGCTATAAATAGATCTGATGTTTCCTTTTATTCCACGTGTTCTAATTTCTCTACCCAATCGATTTCTTTTTAACATTTGTTCTGACAGTAACCTAATAAGTTCTAATTTTTTAAGTTGTAATTTTAGTTTTTCTGCAACTTCTTGAACTTTAAATTCTTCTTCTGGTGTACCTGGTAATAATAATTTAGATTTTAAATAAGCTAACCATGTAGCCATTAACAGGTATTCAGAGGCTATTTCTAAATTTAATTCTTTTTCATTGGTAATGTAATCATGAAATTGATCAGCAAGTTTAGTTATTGAAATTTCTTCTAAATCAACTTTTTGAGCTTTGGCTAAATCAAGTAATACATCTAATGGGCCGTTATAATTATTTATATCTACATTAAATAAGACAGAATCAGACTCAGGCATAATTAAATATTAACTTAAAATCTTATAAAATTGTGATGTTTTTTTTGATATAAAGCTACTTATCAAGGGTGAATTGTTAGCAACAATCTTCATTTCGTTGAGATTGCCATTACAGTGTAGAACCAAGTTACATCCTGCCTCGAAAGCTTTAATTGTATTTTCTTTCATGTTATTTTTTAAGCTTTTCATTGAAAGATCATCTGAAATTATAATATTTTTAAAACCTATTTTTTTTCTTATATATTTAATTACTTTTTTTGAATGAGTGGCAGTATTTAGTTCATCTAAATTTTTATAAATAACGTGTCCGGTCATAGCAAAAAAGCAATTTTTCTTTTTAAAAGTACTAAAATCATATTTTAGAAGATGTTTAATTGATTTATCGACTACAGGAGTAAAGTTATGACTATCTACTTTGGCCAATCCATGTCCTGGGATGTGCTTTATTATTGTACCTATAGCATTATTCTTAAATAGTTTTATGCATAGATCACCCATTTTAGAGACAGTTTTTACATTGGCAGAGAAAGATCGGTCACCAATTATATTGCTAGATCCTTTAACTCTAAGATCTAAAACAGGTACAGTATTTATATTTGCGCCAATTAATTTTAATAAATGAGAAGTATTATCAATAAATAATTTGTAGATAATATTAAGTTTCATTTTGTCTTTTTCAAAAAGATTACCAAAATATTCAGATGTTAAATGATCAAAAGAAATAATATTACTTAATCTGTTTACTCTACCACCTTCTTGATCAATTAATATTGGATAATTTTTGTCTCTAAAAATCTTTCTTATATTATCTGTTAAATTTTTGGTTTGTTTAATTGATTTAATATTTCTTAAAAACAATATTACACCCCAAGGTTTATATCTCTTTAAAAAATATATTTCACTTTTTGATAATTGAAGTGATTTAATTCCTACAATGAAGGCTCTTCTGTTTTTAATCATTTTCTAAAAGCTTCCAAAAATTGAATTTTTTCTTCTTTTTTTTGTCTGTTTGTTTCACATATTCGATAATATTTTCTGTATCATTTTTTAACAGTGGTAATTTTTTAGAATAGATTTTAACTTTTTCATCTATATTATTATAAGATCTGTATGAATTTTTTATATTTTCATCTGAAAAATAATACTTGCCTGTGAAAAAAATAAATATTGAGATGATAACAATAAATACTAAATATTTAATTTCTTTTAACATTACATTTTAGTTGGAGAATCTACACCAACTATATCCATTCCTGACTTAACAACATTTGCAATTGCTTTAAGAAAAATTAATTTATCTGGAGAAATACTTTTTTGATCATTTATAAATCTTTTTTCAGGAAATTGTTTACCAAGGTTCCAGTAAGAATGAAATTCAGCTGCAAGCTCATATAAATATATTGGTATACGGTGAGGTTCAAGTTTTGTACTTGCTGAGTCTATGCATTTTGGCCATTCAGATATTTTTTTTAAGATTTTAATTTCATCTGAAGAATATTCAAAATTATAATTATCTATAATGATTTCTTTATCTAAATCTTTATCCAAATGTCTAAATACAGATGAAATTCTAGCATAACAATATTGAACGTAATAGAGTGGATTATCTTTAGATTTTTCTTTTACTGCATCAAAATCAAAATCTAACTCAACATCACTACTTCTATTTAACATTATAAATCTGGTGGCATCTTTACCAACTTCTGAAATTAAATCATCAACTGTAATATAATCCCCTTTTCTTTTAGACATCTTAAATGGTTTCTTATCTTTTATTAATTTTACAAGCTGACTAATCTTACAAATTAATTTATTTTTAGTTGAAGAAAGCGCATCCACTGATGATGATATTCTTTTAATGTAACCAGCATGATCTGCACCAAGAATGTTAATCAAATAATCAAATTTGCGATCAACTTTATTTTTATGATACGCAACATCGCTAGCAAAATAAGTCCAAGTACCGTCTGATTTTTGCAATGCCCTGTCTTTGTCGTCACCAAAATCTGTAGATCTAAATAATAATTGTTCTCTTTCCACCCAATTCTTTTTATCTTCTCCTGCGGGGGCTTTAATTTTACCTTTATAAACATAATTGTTTGTTTCTAGGTACTTAATGACGTTTTCAACTTCATTATTTAAAACAATGCTTTTCTCGCTTACAAAATTATCATGTTTAATGCCAAGACTTTTTAGATTTTTCTTAATTAATAATAAAGCTTGTTCTATTGATAGCTCTGTTAATTTTTCACTTACATCATCGTAGTTGTCAAAATTTAGATCAGAATTTGATGAGATGATATTATTTGCAAAATCAATTAGATAATCTCCAGGGTACAGGTCTGGATTATCGATTGGAAATACTT
>Ga0255765_1002664_pt1 | contig 19929 bp, 16 predicted proteins | sample 041ome_8_FD_179965 | JGI IMG/M metagenome (GOLD analysis project Ga0255765, IMG submission 179965) | Coastal salt marsh microbial communities from the Groves Creek Marsh, Skidaway Island, Georgia - 041407BS metaG (version 2) | ecosystem: Environmental > Aquatic > Marine > Intertidal zone > Salt...
CGCGCGCGTCGACGTCGTCGCGCGCGACCGCGACCGCGACCGTCGTCCCGGCGCGCGTCGCGACCGCCCTCGCGTCGCCCCGGCGCGCCATCAGCGCCCACGCGCACGCGCGGACGACGCGCGACAATCGCGCGCGACGGGACGCGCGCCGGCGCATCGCCATGGCGCGCGCCGCGCGCCGATGTGCCGCGAATCCGAACGCATCGCCGACCGCCGACCGCACACGCGCGCGCGCCATGGCGACGTCGCACCGCGACTACCACGACGCCGTGCGCGCGGCGCTCGAGAGCGCCTTCGCGCTGCGCTCGGCGCCGTCGAAGAAGATGAGCGGCGCGAACCGCGCCGAGGTGGAGTACGCGGACGCGCCGAGCCTGCTCATGCCGAGCGCGGAGATCGCGCGCGGATGCGCCGAGGACGGCGCGTGCCTGATCGAGCGCGCGGTGAACAGCGCGCGCGTGAGCGTGCGGGTGCGGCAGTGCGATGAACTGGAGGAAATCTTGGCGCGGGCGTTCTGTAAGTCGTTGGGACGACGCGCGGACGCGTTCGAGGTGCTGCGGCGCGCGCCGGTGGAGGGATACGACGTGTCGTTTTTGGTGCTGCTGGCGCACGCGGAGCGAATGGAGGCGAAAGGGTTGGTCGATTTCGTGGTGACGTTCATGGAGGACGTGGATAAGGAGATCAGCGAGCAGAAGTTGAGCGTGAGCAGTCGGGGACGAACCGTGGCGGCGGCGTACTTGAAGCAATTCGCGTGAGCGAGCGGCGAGTCTAGGAATTTGTGTACATTACGACGGCGCGTATCTTACCGTCTAACTATGATGTGTGTCTACGGCGCGCGAACGCTCGAGCGCGTCGTCTCGATCGAGTCTCAATCGAGTCTCAGAACGTTTTCGCAGCACAAGAAGACGCGCGGCACGTCTTCGTTCACGGCGGAAGTGGTTTCGTCGACGCGCCCGGGCAGGTCGATCTCGCGCCACGGAGGGTACACGGCGACTCGACGACCGGGCTCGAGACTGAGCTCTTGCGCTTGCGTCGAGTTGAAAATCACGACGGCGCGCGCGTATTCGACGTCGGCGCCGTCCGTCTCATCGCTCGTCGCGCGGTGTAAATCGCAAATCGATCCCGCGCAATTCGTCAGCGACGCGTCGGGCCGCGACGCGTTCACGGTGAACAGCAGCGCTCCTCGCGACGACGGAGGTTGCGCGGCGCCGACGCGCTTCAAGAACTGCGCGTGCGACGCTCGAGCGTTTTGCAACACGCGTTGTAGGCGCGTCGTGAGCGAACCGGTGTTGCGCGAGCGGTTTCGCTGCGACATCATCGACGCCCCCACGCTCGAACGCGGCGCGAACGTCGGCGAGGACATCTTCGGCAACATGGCCAACGCGCCCAGCCCACCCGGCGCGTTCGATTCCACGTTCTCCTGCCCCATCGCGCGCGGCGCCGCGTCCTCCTCCGCGCTCGACGCGCTCGCGGCGTCGTCGTCGATATCGTCCGCGGCGACGTCGTCCTCGACCTCCGGCGTCTCCTCGACGTCCCGCGCGCGTCGATCGCCTCGATTCGCCGTCGCTCGCGCCGCGTTCGCCGCGACGCCCTCGCGCGCCACCGGACCCACCGCCGCCGCCGTCCCGCGCGCCGTCGTCCGCGTCAGCAGATTCAATCGTCCGAGCGTCCCTCCCGAGCCGTCCGCGCGCTTCGTCTTCGCGCGCTTCGCCCCGCGTCTCGGCGACGCCGCGCGCTTCGCCTTCGTCCGCGTCGTCGTCGCGCGCCGCGTCTCGCACGCCGCGCGTCCCGCGCTCTTCGTCATCGCGCCCGTCTCGCCCCGCATCGCGCGCGCCGTCGCCGCCGCGCGCGTCTCGCTCACCCCCAGCGCCTCGGCGAGCACCGCCGCGTCGCGTCTCGCGCGCGGCGACGGCGTCGGTTCGCGCGACGCGCGCGCGTCCGTTCGCGGGCTTCGCCGCGGCGTCGACGGTCGTGCTCGGCGTCGCACGTCGTCGCGCGCCGTCGTCGTCCCGTCGTCGTCGTCGTCGTCGTCGTCGTCGTCGTCGTCGTCCCAATCGAATCCCACCGGCGCCTTCCTCGCGCTCGCGCTCGCGCCCGCGCTGAAGTTCGCGCGTCGCGCGCGCGTCGGCGTCGTCAGCGTCGACGGCGCCGCGCTCGTCGGGCGCGCGCCGTACCCGACGACCTCGTACTCGTCGTCGTCGTCGTCGTCCATCGCGCGTCGCGCGATGGCGACTTCGCGACGCGCGCGCGGCGCGACGTCGCGTGCAGCGGCATGGCGCGGCGCGCGGCGTTCGCGACGCTCGCGTCGGCGTCCATCGCGCGACCGCGTCACACAGCGCGCGCGCGAGGGACGACCGGGACGCGCGCGACGACGGCGCGCGACGCCGACGGCGGCGACCTCCGCGCGCCGCGCGCGGCGTACGTGCACCTGCCGTTCTGCCGCTCGAGGTGCTACTACTGCGACTTCGCGATCTCGGTCGTCGGACGCGCGGGCGAGACGCGGCCGGACGTCGACGCGGCGATGCGGCGGTACGGCGCGGCGACGCGCGCGGAGATTGCGGCGACGGCGCGCGCGACGCGAGCGAACGGCGCGCTCGACGCGAGCGCGCCGCTGGAGACGGTGTTCTTCGGCGGTGGGACGCCGTCGTTGATGCCCGCGGACGAGATCGAGGCGATTCTGGGAAGCCTGCGGGAGGCGTTCGGGCTGGCGGCGGACGCCGAGGTGAGCGCGGAGATGGATCCGGGGACGTTCGACGAGGAAAAGTTGAGGGCGTTTCTCGCGGCGGGGGTGAACCGCGTGTCGCTGGGGGTGCAGAGTTTCGACGATGGAGTGCTGCAACGCGCGGGACGGTCGCACGACGCGCGAGCGGCGGAGGAGGCGATCGATACGCTTCGGCGGTGCGGGGTGCCGAGATGGAGCGCGGATTTGATCAGCGGCTTACCGGGCGTGGACGCGAAGACGTGGAGGACGTCGCTCGAGCGCGTGATCGAGGCGGGGGCCGATCACGTCTCGGTGTATGATTTACAAGTAGAGCGAGGGACGGCGTTTTATCGATGGTACGGGGAAAACGCGGGGAAAGACAAAAAGGAGGGGTTACCGAGCGAAGACGCGAGCGCGGCGATGTTTCGAGACGCGAGCGCGACGCTGGGGGCGGCTGGGTACGAGCACTACGAGGTGAGCTCGTACGCGAAACCCGGCGCGCGGTGTAAACATAATCAAATTTATTGGGAAAACGCGGGATGGTACGGATTCGGGTTGAGCGCGACGTCGCACGTGAACGGCGAACGCGTCGCTCGCCCGCGCAAGATGAACGAGTACTACGCCTACGTCGAGGCGCTCGAACGCGGCGAAAACGTAGGCACGGTTTCTAGCGGCGGCGATGGCTCGGATGCGCTGTTCGAGCACATCATGTTGCGTCTACGAACGAGCGATGGGCTTGATCTCGGAAACGTCTCCCGCCGATTCGGCGACCACGTCGTCGAAGAGATTCGCGAGGCGATGGAACCGTTCGTACCAGAGTTCGCAGAGTACACCGTCGCCGCCGATAGCTCGCCCGCGGCGCTGCGCTTGACCGATCCGGAGGGCTTCCTCGTCAGCACCGCAGTGCTTTCGACGTTGATTTCGAAGATGCCATCGCTCGAAGACGACGAGTAGATTTTTGTGTAATTTTTACAAGGTTTTATTGTTTCGGCGCCGCGGCCCTATCACTTCGCGACCTTCGGCGCCGGCGCACCCGGAAGCGGACCACCCGGTCGCTTCGGCGCGAACATGGGTGTCGGCTTGGGAAGCGGCTTCAAAGCGTCGCCGAAGCGTTCGGCGCGCGCCTTGAGTTTGGCTTCAAAGTCAGCCTTGTCCTTCGCCTTTTCCTCCGCAGTCTTTTCCTTCGGCGCCGCGGTCCCGTTCGCACCGTTCTCGGCGTTGTCCAAACCAAACTTCTTTTCAGCGCCGACGTTGCGAATGCGCGTCTTCTCTTGTTCGCTCAATGCGAACGGCAACTTGAAGCGCTCGGCGCGTTCCTTTCTGCGTTCCAAATCCTTCACGAACGCTTCGTCCGCTTCCTTCTTCGCTTTTTCAGCCGCCGCCTTGCGTTCGGCCTCAGCCTTTTCGTAAGCCGCCTTCTTTTCCGCTCGGATCTTTTCTTGCTCCGCCTTGCGTTCCGCTTGCGCCTTTTTACGCTCCGCCTCCGTCGGCTTCGGCTTCGGCAAATCCTTCTTCGCCGCGCCCGCGGGCGTCTTCGCCTCCGCCGCCGGTTCCTTCTTTTCCAGCTCAGCCAGTTTCGCCGCATCTGCCGCCGACACTTCCACGTCCGGAACGTCCTCGAGCTCGTCTTCGCCCTCGCCCGCGCCTTCGCCCGCGAGCGCCTCCTCGAGACGCTCGACGAGCTGCCCCTTCAACCCGCTCGTGTCCAATCCTCGCTTCTCGAGCTCATCTCGAAGCTCCTGCGTCGACGCGTCGCCGATCACGCGGCGCAATCGTCAGTCATCGCGCGTTCATCGTCGCTCGAGAGCCGCTCGCGCGCGTCGCGACGTCGCGCGGCGTCGAAACGAACGCAATTATCCTCCATTTCAAATGCGATTCGAAATTAATCCATCGCGTCGCCTCTCGTCGCCCTCCGCGCCGCGCGCGCGCCGCGAGACCGCCCCCGCGCGCGTCCGTCGTCGCCCGCACCTGCACTTTCATCTTTTTCGCGTCCACGTCGCTCATGTCGATCGCGTCGCGCTCGAGTGTGACGAATTCTCGGTCCCAGTCAGCACCTGGGACGCGCGATCGCGTCCCGTCACAGCGACGCGCGTCGTCATGCGCGCCGCGGCGCGCGCACCGAGCGCGGGTGCGGCGCGACGCGTCGCTCGACGCGACTCGGACGCGCGCGCGGCGACCGGGGCGCGCGCGGGAGGGCGATCGGTCCGAGGGCGAACAAGATGCGAAGGGCTCGCGGTTGAACAGAACGCCGCGCTCGTGGACTTTTACGAGCTGCTCGGCGTCGCGGACGACGCGGACGTGAAGACGATCAAGAAAGCGTACTACGGATTCGCGAAGGAGTGTCATCCGGACGTTTCGGAGGACGAGGAAGAGGGGCACGACATGTGCGTTTTACTCAACGAGGCGTATGAGATTTTGAGCGACCCAATCGCGAGAGCGCTCTACGACGCCGAGCTCGAACAGCAGCGAGAGGACGACGAGGATTCGTTCACGGGAAATCCTTATTCTAAATGGACGACGAGGAAGGCGAAACCTGGGGAAACGCGCGCGGTGTTCGTGGACGAGTTCACTTGCATAGGCTGCAAACAGTGCGTGTGGCAAGCGCCGGCGACGTTTCGTATGAACGACGACTACGGTCGCAGCCGGGTCTTCGCGCAGTGGTTGAACGACGAGGACGACATCCAGTGCGCCATCGACAGTTGCCCGGTGGATTGCATTCACTGGGTCGAGCGCGAGCAGCTTCCTTTTCTCGAGCACGTGGCGGTGAACTATGAAAAAGTCAGCGTCGGCATCATGCAAAGCCAGACCGGCGTCGTCACGGATCCCTTCGAAGCCGCATCGAGCTTCCAGAAGATGCGTCAAAGGAAGATCGACGCCCGCGCCGAGGAATTAGCCGAGCAAAGGCGACGCATGACGGACGAAGAGAAGCGCGCGAACACGTCCGAAGCGCAAAGACGCGCGTATCGCAAATCCGCCGACGCCATTCGAGCGCGCTGGACCGAAGCCACGGGCGTGGCCTTCGCCCGCGCGAGACGTCGTTACGACTCAAACACCGGCAGCACGATCCCATTCGAGCGTTCGGTCGTCCTCTACGGCTCTCCCGGATCGCGCGACGACTTGGACGATTTCCTATCCTTCGACGAAGACGACGACGACGACGACGGCGTCCACGCCCGAGACGCGGTCGACGCGCAAGCCCTCACGACCGCGCGCTAATGTACCAATTTATTCCTACCACTACAGCACTAGTATGTCATCACTATTTCAGCTAAAATCGCGCGCCTCCGCCTCGGCGAACCGTCGAAGAACGCTCGCTTTGCGCCGCGCGCCTCCGCCTCGCCGCCGCCGCCGCGCCGTCGCGTCTCAGTGCCCCCCCCCGCTCGCCGGCCGCCACACCGCGCGCATCTCGTACGCCTCCCGCCCCTCGCGCGCGTCGATCAACCGTCGCCGCTCCGCCGCCGCGTCGAATCGCGCCATCGCGCGTCGCGCGCGCTGCGTCCGCGCCGGCGCGCGCGCGTCGTCCACCTCCCCGAGCGCGTCGCGCACCTCCAACCGCCCGCCGACGACGCGCGCGAGCCCGCTCGCGCCGACGGCGACGAGCGCGACGAAGGGGACGCCGTAGGCGAAGAAGCGCGCGCCGCCGCGCGACATCGGCGCGCGCGCGAGTGCGGCGCGTCACAACTCGACGATCATCATGTTCGCCGCGAGCGCCGTCGCGGGACGACGCGCCGCGAGCGCGTGCGCGCGACGAACAGTGCACACGACGAGAACCGCGATGGGCGGCGCGGACGAACCGGTGCGGCGACGACGCGCAAAGCGCGCGGGACGCGATCGAGCGCGAACGAGGGACGGGGGGGACCGCGCGAGCAAAGCGCGGGACGACGCGCGCGCGAGGACGCGTGATAGCGCGCGAAGAGACGTCAGAGACGTCGACGCGGGATGACTGACGAGGACGACGACGCGCGAGGGCGCGGCGACGCGCGCAGGCGTACATTCACGCGAAGCACATGTACGACGTCGGCGCGACGAAGAACCGAAAGTTGGTCTTCGGCGTCGCCACGGCGGCGATCGTGCTGATCGGGGGGTACATTCCCGTGTTTGCGATTCAGTTTCAGGTGCGCGCGCGCGCGCGACGCGCGACGCGCGGGCGAGGGCGCGACGCGCGGATACCCTAACGCGACGCGAGGGGCGATCTCGCTCGAGCGGTCGAGACTGACGAACGCGACGACCGCGCGCGCGAATCGCAGCAAAACAAAACCAAGGCGTAGGCGCTTAGGCGAGACGCGCTTCGAACGCGCCCCGATCGCGGGCCTCGGGTTGTGATGCCGCCACACGTACTGTACGATTACACGCGCCGCCGCTTCGATTTCGACCTCGAGCGCGACGTCCTCCTAATCTCATCCCTCGACCGTCGCGCTCACCGCTTCGCGCGCTTTCCCCCCGCGTCCGCCGCGTCGTCGTCGTCCGCCTCGTCCGCCACCGCACCGACGTAATACGGCGGTTTATGCAAGTTCACCCCGTAATCCTTGAGCGCCGCCGCCAAGTCCTCCGTCTCCAGCACCAACCGCTTATCCCTCGGGTCGTACCCTCGCTCCTTCTTCTCCCGCGCCTGCGCCTGATTCCGCTGCACCGCGCACCTGTACGCGTCGTCCGCGATCTGCCTGACGAACCGCTCCGCCGCGAGCGACACCAACCGCGTCGTCCGCGCGTCCGGCGTCGCCGCGCCCGCGCGCTTCAGGTACAGATTCGTCAGCTCGTCCGGTATCTGAAATCCGCGCGTCCGTTCGCGACACAGCGTCAGTCGCGCGTCGACGCCGTTTGTATCGCGCGCGCCCGATCGCGCGCGCGCGCCGCGCCGTCGTCGCGTCGCGTCCGCGCGCACCACCGGTTGAAAATCATCGAGCGCGCGCAGAAAATCATCCACCTCCGCCTTCGTCGCGCCCGGCACGCCCGGGTACGCGTCGGCGTCGCGCGCGTCGGCGCGCGCGTCGTCGTCGGCGTCGTCGCGTCGGTGCGCCATCGCGCGTCGATGCGACGCGTCGTCGTCGCGCGACGCGCGATCGTCGGCGTCATGGTGTCTCACTCGGTATGGCTTTTCATGATGCCGCAAAGCGCGACGCCGCGCGCGCGCCGACGCGCGCGCACACGACGACGCGCGCGGCGCGCGGCGCGCGAGAGACGCGACCGTTTGATTCGCGTCGCGCTCGGCGGCGCGCGGCGACGCGCGGAGGCGCGGCGGGCGACGATGTCGCGATGCGCGCTCGCCGCCGCCGCCGGGACGACGGCGCGCGCGGCGACGCGACGCGACGCGACGCGGCGCGCGCGCGCGACGCGCGACGCGCTGGGAAGAAGAGGACGGCGCGAACGACGCGCCGCGACGGACGCGATGCACGACGGCGCGGAGGCGAGCGCGAGGCGAGACGACGCGGCGCGAGGGAATCGAGGCGGAGGTTTGGAGGGGCCGCGCGCGGGCGAGGGACGGGACCGGAGACGCGCGCAGCGAGAGATTCAGGAGGCGATCGGGGCGTGCGAGCGCGCGTTCGACGTGCTGGAGATTGTCGGGAGGCGAGGGGAGGCGTTTAACGCGGTGAACAGCGTGACGGCGATGTATAAGATTTCGAGACTGTTGACGTCGCGCGCGGGGCGGTTGCGAAGGAGCGAGGCGAAGCAGGTGAGCGCGGACGCGAGGTTCTCGAGATTGCTCGAGATGGTCGAGGGGGGGGTGCAGCAGTTGGATAAGGTTGGGTTGGAGCACCGACGATGGGCGTATCACAAGATGGCGCTGCCGAGCGAGTATAGGATGAAGGCGGCGCTGAGCATTCGCCTGCTCGACAGGGCCAAGGATTTGCAGGGCGACTTGATGGACGCGAGCGACGTGGAGTTTATATTGACCATGGTGGAGGAGCAAGAGGAGGTGTTCAACAAGGTGAACGCGTCGACGGCGTTACATCGCGTGGCGAGGCTAACGACGCAGAGATTGCCCGGGCAGTTGAGGCCGACGATGGAACGCTCGACGCTCTTCGGCGACGAAAGGTTTCAGACGCTCATGAGCATGGTCGACCGCATGGCGGGGGAGATGTCGATGCAAGGCGTGTCGAACGTCCTGTGGGCGCTCGCTCGATTGGATTATCCCACCGATGAAGCGTTGCTCGAAGCGCTCGCCGCGCGCGCGGGCTCGCAAGCCGCGAGCGCGGAGCCGAAGAATTTGAGCACCACGCTTTGGGCGCTCGCCGTGCTCGGGCACAAGCCGAGAAGCAAGCTGTTGAAATCAATCTCTGAGCGCGCGCTCGCCGTCGCACACGATTTTCGGTCGCCGGACGTGGTGAACATGCTGTGGGCTTACGCGCGGTGGGTGCGATACCTTCCGCCCAGCGATCGCCCGACGCCCGTGGTGCAGGCGATGCTGGACCAGGCGGTGAGCACGATGCAGAGCTACACGCCGTATCAACTCGCCAACTTATCCTGGTCGCTGGCAATGCTGGACTGCCCGCCCGCACCGAGAGTTCTGGAGTACGTCTTGCAGACCGTGGCATCGGAGCCGAGTAAACTCGATGGCACCGCGCTGACGCACGTCTTGTGGGCGTACGGCGTCATGGGTTCGCCGCACAACGGCGCCTCGAGCGATTTCAGCAAGCTTCTTCGCGAGTCTGGACGTCGCGCGGGCGCGAGTCAGGTCGGACGAACCGGTGCTGCGGGCGTTCTTTGGGCGTGTGGGCGACTCGGGGTCGAGCCAGACGCCAAAGATACCGCGTTCCTCGTCGATCGCATTTACTCGCAAAAGGGCTCGCAGAAAACTGTCGATCCGCAGGCGCTCGTGCACTCGGTGTGGGGCGTCTCTACTTTTGAGAACTATTCATTCGATGAAAAAACCAAGAAGGAGGTGATTCGTAATCTGAGCGAGCTCGTGAGTGCCGGGTCCATAGGTTCGGTACACGCGAACGCGCTTCGAGATTCGGCCGAGGACGCAGGAATCAGTCTAGAGTCGCTCGAAAAAGTTTTGCCCGCGCGCGAAAGCATTTTTTAGAAGCACACTTTATTGTAAATACCACGTGCAACCAGTTAATTCACGACAAGGAGGAAAGTGGTGACACAATTTTGCTATCACGTCTAACGTTTTGTTTACAATTGCGAGCAATCTCTGGGATACGATCCGAGTACGCGCAGAAACGTCGCCGACTCTTGCAGGTGACGCAATGCGTTTTGCATATTTTCATCCGCCATGTTCGCCTCGAAATCAATATAGAATAAATATGTGAACTGCATCGATTGCCTCGCGCCCGCACTCGTCACGGGGTTCGTGCGCATCGGCCGTGATTCAATCTTTGTCATGTTGATGTCGCGCAGCGAAAAGCACGCCAACGCCTTGAAGAGAGCCCCTGGCTCTTCCTTCAACGACACCGCGATGGACGTTTTATACGGTACATCCGTTTGCATCGCGGGAATCGGTTCCCGCGATAACGCTAAGAAGCGCGTGACGTTGGACTTATCATCCTGAATCCCTTCGTCGTACACCTCCAACCCGTAAAGCTCCGCCGCGCGCCTGCTCGCCACGGCCGCCACGCCCTTCGCCCCCGCCTCTGCGATCGCTTTCGCCGCCCCCGCGGTGTCATCCACCGCCTCGCGCACCATCTTTAAGTTCGTCAAGTATCCCTCGCACTGCGCCAGCGCCTGCGGATGCGACTGCGCCCGCGTCAAATCCGCCACTCGTTGCCCCGGCAGCGCCAACAAGCAGTGGTTCACGCGATAATACACCTCGCCCACCACGTGCAGCTTGTGCGTGAGAATCAAATCATAATTCCTATGAATCGACCCACCGAGCGAGTTTTCGAACGGCAGCACCGCGCGGTCGACTTCTTGCGCCTCCGTCGCCGCGTAGACGTCGTCGAACTGTTCCTTGGGCACCGTCTCGCAGTTCTCGTACGCCGCGAGCGCCGCGCCCTCCGAGTACGCCCCCGGCACGCCCTGATACGCCACTCGAAGGTCGCTGGACGCGACGAACACCGTCGGGTCGACGCTCGCGCGCGCGACGACGCGTCCGCGCGCGACGACGCCTCGCACCGCGCGCGAGGTTGATTGCACCGACGCCCTCGACGCCGCGCGACCGCGCGCGCGCGTCGCGCGCGACCGCACCGACGGCGCGACGCGCGCGCGCGACGTCGTTCGCATCGTTCGACGCGCGCTCGCCGTCGTCGCTCGCGCGCCGCGCGTCGACGCGCGCTGACGTCGCGTTTTGAGGTTTTCGGCGCCGCGCCCGTGGGTCGATATCGACGCATCGACGCACACCGCGACCTCGGGCGCGCACTGCGCGACGCGCGACGACGCGCGACGACCGCGCGAGCGAACGCAAAATTTTACGCGCGCGTCCGAGGCGAACGCGGGACGAACGCGCGAGGATCGACGACGCGGTGCGCGACATTTGAGAACGAGCGAGCGAAACGACACTTCTGTGCACATGGCGAAGAGGGACGAAAAGAAAAAGGAAGAGGGGGGCGCGACGGCGTCGGCGAGCGAGGAGACGACGAAGCGAGGCGCCAAAGACGTGGTGAAGGAGATCGAGCACGCGGCGCAGGATATCGCGGAGAAGGTGACGCACGGCGCGGAAAATTTGGTTTCTCGCGTGGACACGGCGCTGCACTACGGTCGGGACAAGGCGAAGGAGACGGCGGACGTCAACGGGGACGGTGTCGTGGACTCGAAGGACGTCACGGCGGCGGGGGAGAAGTGTGCGACGAAGTGTTCGATACAGTGATGACTCGCGGCGGCGCTCGGTCGCGAGCGCCAAAATCAAGAACCATGCGCAAGAAACGATGATTTTACGAGAAACAAACGATGTTGACGACGCTCGCCGTTGGAATGAGAAAGATTACTTGATCTTTGAATTCGATGCTATTTCGCTATTTGATGCGAGTGCCCACGACATCGCGGAAACGACGGCGCGGTTTCTCGATGATGGTGCGGCCGGCGTCTCACTCGACCATCGGCTCCGAAGGCGCGTCGCCGCCGCTCGCCGTCGCCGCCGTCGCCGCCGTCGCCGCCGTCGCCGCCCCAGTGTTTCTCGTCCCGTCGCTGTCGCCCGTAGAAATACCCGCACTCACGCCCTGACTCGTCGTCTGCCCGCCGTCGTCCGTTCTTTTCCGCTTGTCCTTTTTCTCCTTCTTCGACTCCCGTTTGCGCTTCTTCTTCTCGCGCGCGCTCGTCTCATCTCCACCCTCCGCCTTTTTCGCCTCCGTCGCCCTGAGCGCCTTCAACGCCACGATTGCCGGCGCGACTGCGCCTTTGTCCTCTTCGCTCAGCGCAAACGGCGCTCCTTTTCCGAGTCCGCCGAACGCGCGCGTCAGCGTCGCTCGATCCGGCGCCTCCAGATTCATCTTCGCGATCGGCAGCGCCTGTCGCAGCAGCGGTTCGAGCTCATTCGCGCGTCCCGTGCGCAGCTCGTATCCCGCGCTCACGCCCGGGATCTCGGTCGCGCAATCGATCCCCTCCGCGAGCGGCGGTTGCGCGCGAAAGTACGCGCGCCACTTGGCCAATCCCAACGGCGTGAGCGCGTCCCGCGCGCCGTGGTGCGCGTCCGGCGCGCGCGTCGCCGGTAAAGCGCCCAGCGCTTCGTCCACGCGCGACATGCGCGCGCCGCTCGCTCGCGCGCGCCGCGCGTCGCCTTCTGCCGCACTGCGCGGCGCGCGGCCCCGAACCTTCGCCATGGGCCGCGGTTGGTTCTTCGGGCTCGGCGGCGACGACGCCGAGTTCGACGGCGACGAATTCGACGACGTCTTGCCGCCGTTCTGGGAGACGGACGTCGTGCAGCTCACCGAGCGCGACCGGCGCGAGGTGAATCTGTACGAAGGCTTGCAACCGCTGTGGCCAAAGTTGGGACAGCTCATGGTGCGTCGCGACGACGACGACGACGACGACGACGACGACGACGACGCGATACCGTCGACTCGCGCGCGATCGAGCGACGGCGACGGCGACTGACGGAACGCGCTCGATTCGACGCGCGACGCGCAGATGATGGCGTTCACGGTGAAGGGTGTTGTGGACGGCTTGGAGTCGTTCACGGGAAAACGCATCGCGGGAACGTCGCAGCCGAACATCACGCTGGATGACTTTAAAGATATCATCGATGACGCGCTGGAGCTTGGGATCATGCGGGCGCACGATATGAAACTGCGGCGGACGGGGACGCCGTCGAGGACGAAGGAACACCCGGGATACGAACCAATCCAGCACGTGGCGCTGGAGCAGACGCCGTTTGAGGTGGTGACGGAAGGATTAGAGTTCACGGTGGATGATGTGATTGAGATATTGAGGTATAGAAAGCGCGTGGCTGAGAATTGTGAACGCAGGGAAAAGATGGTGAAAGCTGTGATATGGTGGCGTTCGGGAAAGCCGCCTCGCGTGATTCGCGAGGAACTCATGCGCGATGAGGCTCGAGCGGTGGCGGAGGCGAAGCGGCTCGGGCAGCCGCTCCCAAAATCCGTGTTCGGTACGGATGAAGAAGTAGAGGCGCTGTTGTCGGTGCAAAATGATCGGCGGCAAGAGATGAAGGTGACGCTCGAAGAGAATCCTTCGGGCGCCGTCAACTTGATGTGGCCCGAGGAGCACGAAACGTGGTACAATCAATCGCTCGCGCACGAATTGAGCCGATTTGAGGTCGTGCTGCTGCGAATGGAGTACTCGGTGAGCATGGGGTTGAAGGTAGGTAAGGACGGTAAGATTATGCCGCGGCGACGCGTGCGAGGGTGTTGCGGCGTGTGAATTTCGTATCTTACATCAATGAATCGTAGCAAATGTAAATCAGCCAGGCTTAGTCTTAGTCATAAATGTCCTCTCTTTCGATGTGCGAATGCTGATTGTCGTCTTTTGTGATTCTCCAATAGTAATCCGTGAGTTCGCGCTGACCGAGTACGTGAGCAAACTCCATGTCGTGCGTGATGACAATCAATTGGAAGTTCTCTTGATCACGGCGGCTCTTCATGATTTCGATAAGCGACCTCGCGAGAGCGTCAGAGTTTGGCGCGTCGAGATTTGTCGTCGGCTCGTCAAGCGCTAGGATCCCACAGTTCAAGCAAAACGTCTCAGCGAGTGCAAGGCGAATGATCAAACACGCGAGAACCTTTTGTCCGGCGCTGCAACGACCGCGCATTTCCAGCTCTGCGCCGCCGCACAACATAACGACGCGATAGTTGTACGAGCTTCTGCCGGTAGTGCCGTCAGAGTCGCTTCGGATCTGGATGCTATCAATATCTTGACCGCGGTAGGTGCGTTGCCATAATTCGCGAACAACCTTGTTGATTTCTTCCATCTTGGTCGCGTGGAATGACATCAGTGCCTTGTCAAGAGCTTTGTGATATCGATCCAAGTCATCGCTCACCATTTCGACGGTTTTCAATTCGACGAGTTGTTTCGACAGTCGTTTCTCGATGTTGTTGTACTCGGCACCCTTCAGCTGGTCACCAGCGGCTTTCATAGCCTCACGATGCGCCTTCACTCGACCCTGCGCTTCGGCAGCCTCGGTACGGAAATCGTTCTTGACGTTCGTCACTTGCCGCAGCTTCTTTTCCACATCCGGCATCTGGCCCATGTTGTGCATCTCCGCGGTGAGTTGATCGATCTCTTTCAATATCGTTTCTTCTTCTCGCTTACCCCTCAAGAACGCGATGTTATCTTCCAACTCGCGTTTCAGATCGTTTTGTCGCGCGATGACCTCCTCTTTCGCCTTGAGTTGTTTGCCTCTTGTCTGTAACTTGGCCTCAAGCTCTTCTATTTTCCCATTCGTCTCCTCGAGCGATCTGTTGTGCTCTACTAAGCGCTCAGAAGTTCCCGCAGCATCCGCCGCCTCGATTGTCTTGCTCATACTGGTGATCGTGTCAACGACGCGTTGCAACTCGCGAATTTCGTTTTCAAGCGCGTCTTGCTCTTGAGCGTGCGTCTTGCGTTGAGATTCACGCTCACTCGAGAGTTTTTCTTTCTCTGCGAGGCCAGGAGCGCGCTCTTCCTCCATTCGCTTTTGCTCCGCAGCGCTCTCCGCTGTCGCCTTAGAGATGTCGGCCATCTCCGCCTTGAGCTGTGTGCGTTTCTCGCCGCGCGACTGCGCCACGAGCAGTTCCTCGCGCATGTCACGAGCATTCCGCTCTAGGTTTAACAACTCCGTTTCGTGCCGCTCCTTACGCTTGACCAAAATTGCCTTTTCACGATCGGCGGCTTCGCGCTTCACGTCGAGCATCTCTATCTCGTTGGAGATGTCCAGCGCCGAACGCGTCTCACCATTCGATTCGAGGTAACGAGATTCCAAAGAATCAATCGTGCTCTGCAGTGCGTCAACTTCCTTGGCAAGTCGCGAAATGTTTCCGGCGTCTTCGAGCAAAGACGCCGTCGACTCTCTCGCGCGCTGCCTGTCTGCAAGGTTCTCCTCCGCGTTTTTTTTCTTCGCTTGCGCGTCGGCTAAACTGTCTTCCAAATTCGAGACATCGCGTTCGGAATTGGGGATCTTTTCAGACACGGTCTTGAATCGCGATGCAGTCTCGCTTAAAGCTTGAAGCAATTCACGGCGTTCGCGCGTCTTTTGTACGCGTTCCTCCAATGAGGCAATTTGTGCCGGAGCGTTGGCGATGTTTGTTTGCATATCTTGAATGAAAGTATCCGCAGCGTTGACTGACGGGAAACCCCGCTTGCAAAGGGAACACGTCTGGTTCTTCTCGGCTTCGGCGACAAACTTCGAAAACAAGGTTTGTAACGCCGTAAGCGTTGTAAGGTTCTCCTCAACGTCAGTGACTTCGCGATTGACGGCGTCGAGAGCTTCTCGATATCCAGCAAAACCTCCCGCGCCAAGTAATCGAACGTTTGCTTCTATCTTCTCAGTCGACTTGATCTCTTCTAATTCTCTTCTATCACTTTGTAACGCGGCCCTCGCGGCTTCGAGCTCGTGTTCGAGCACGGCGACGTTCGAAGTATTTGTGTTGCATTCGGTTTGCGCGTTGGCCGTCTCCTCGGAGAGTTCGTTCAATTTTTCAATCACTGCATCCTTGAGCTCTATGTTCATCGGCATCGCCGCACCGAAGATTTCGCGTAGTTGCTCAGCACGGCTGTCGACGATAGTTTCAAGTGTGTTGTTCTTAGTGGAATATTCCTCCTTCTTCATACGCACTTTCATCTCGCTCTCGCCTGCTTGCACGGCGCTCTCTTGCTCCGATCGCAACTTCGTCATCTCTCGCTCAAGCTCACCTAATTTCTGATCAGCTTGCTCCATATCCACCTTCAGCTGTGTGGCGAAATCAGATTTGCTCTTGGACGCGTACGCTTCGTTTGCTCGCTTCACACGGTTTTCGAGTTCCTCTATCGCCGATTCGTTCACCGCGTTCTCGCCTAGTTCCTTGTTGATCACTTCGAGGCGAGCTTTACGCGCAGCTTGCTGCTCGTTGATGATTTGGATTCGTTGCGTGTGCGAGCTCAACCTTTCGGTGATTTCATCGATTTTTGCCCCACAAGCAGTGTCTAAATCACGGTGCTTTGAGCGCATCTTGTCAATCGCCTGTTGGCGCATCGACAGTCGCGAGTCCAGCGCGTTCGACAGGGCATTCGGAGCGATTTCTGGCGAGATCTCGACACCTATTTCAGGATACTTCTTCGCAATTGACTGAGCAAACACCGAACGCTCCGCGATGCGCTTTGTGTGCGCTTCAGCTTCCGCGCCCAGTCTACCGGCAGTCTTGATCATGCGCTCACGATGTTCCTTCAAAGCCTCCATCTCTAAACGTACGTCGTTAAGCTTGCGATCTAACACGTCGCGTTCTTGCTTCATAGTCGCAAACTTTTGATTGAACGTATCACCCATTTTCTCGAGCTCTTCCAGTGACTCAGTTAACTCGGTGTTCATGCTCGCTAATTTACGTGCGTTTTCCGAAGTCACCGCTTCGCGGCGAGCAATCAACGCATTACGCTTCTCATGAATTTGTCGCACCGAAGAAAACACTGCTTCGATCTGAGCGATTTCCTCCTGCGCCGCTTGTATCTTGGCTTCGAGCGACGAGATGTGATCGGTCAAATCATCCGCCTTGTCTCGGTTCGTTTCAAACGTCGCGCGCAGTTTCATTGCGTGGTCTTTTTGAATCTTCAGCGACTCAACCTTACCTTTGAACTCGCGAATCAATCCAGTTTGCTCGGTTTTCAATTTTCGTATGTGTTCCAACGCTTTCGTGTACTTTGTCGCGCTAAAAATCTCATCAAACTTCTTCTTCAGTCCCGCGCTGTCGCCGAGCGGCCAATTCGATTCTTCCTGATGCACGAAGACGACATTTTCCAATATCGCCTTTGACACCCCCATCAGCGCCGGCACTTCGGCGTTGATGTCTACGCACTTCCTCGATATGCTCACCATCTTCCCACCGTCATCGACGCTCTGAATCACGCTATCTAAATCCTTCTTCTCCAACTTTCCTCTCGCCTTTTGCGTCAACTGAAACGACCGAATCACCACGAACGGTTTCCCCATCACGTTCCTAAACCGCAACTTGATCTGCGCCTTCACCTCCGTGACGTCCGCGACCTTCGGATCGTGAATGAACGCCTGTCCGGACCTCGCCGACGGCGGGAGTTCGCCCGTGGAGCCCATCTTCAGGCACTCGATGATGGTCGTCTTCCCCGCCCCGTTCCGCCCGACGATGAGCGTCAGCGGTTTCGGGAACTGAATCACGTGCTCGTTCTCGGGCGAGAACGAGCGAATGCCCTTTATGAGCAGCTGCGCGCGCGTCGCCGTTCGCGTCGATCGCGTCAGTCGGCGTTCGTCGAGCGCGCGCCGCGTTCAAATCTACGAATCGACAGCTCGCGCGCGTCATCGCGCGTCACCGCGTCGCCGCGCGTCTTCGCGCGCACCTTATCCACCGTGCACATCGCGCGCGACTCTCCCGCGCGCGTCGCGCGCCCTCGCGCCGCGCGCGTCCGACGTCGCGCCGCGCTCTGACGCCGCGCGCGGCGTCACTCGCGCGCGCGCGGATGCTTTCGCCGCGCGCCGCGACGCCGACGCCGCGCGCCGCGACGCCGCGCGCGGCGCGTCGCGGCGTCGTCGCGCGCGCGAACCCGAGCGCGCAGGGCGGGCTCACGAAGACGCGGTGCGACGCGTGTCAGGGCGCGGGGACGCAGCCGTGCCCGACGTGCAACGACATCGGACTCACGGGATGGACGATCGACGGGAACACGCAGCGGTGCGAGCGGCGAGGGTACGTGCCGGTGATGACGGGCGGCGTGCTCGGGATGGGGGCGAAGAAGACGGGGGAGAGGGCGTGCGAGCGGTGCAACGAGGGGACGAAGAAGACGCCGGGGAGGATCGCGTGCGGGCGGTGCCAAGGGAACAAGTTTTTGCTGTTTCGAAGCGCGGATTGGCGATGAATTCTCGCGAGCGGTGTAATATTAAATAATTAATCGAAGAATAAATCGAAGCGCGGTGTGTGCTACAGAGACGGGGGGCGAGGGACTTGACAAGACGCGCGCGCGTCTATATGGAAATGTCGATGTCGGGCAAGTAATACTGCCGAATGCGGCAGTACACGGTGAGAAAGATACTGATGGCTGGACCCCAATACAGAACGCGTTCCTTCGCGCCGACGAAGAAGCCGGGTAGCCCGGAGTCGGAGTACACGCCGAGCGCCGTGTCGATTGGAGACGCTCCTGGTGCGTCTTCGGGCAAACCGGCGTCGGCGTTCGATTTGCGTTCGTTGATCATGCGGGTGACGACGACGTCAACCGGGGTCGTAAAAAAGGCTCCACACATCCCACCGAACGCACCGAAGAGAGCTTCGGTGAGAGGGGCGTCCGGATCGAGCGCTTGAATGCTCGCGACGACGAGCAGCAGCTTCAAGTACTCAAACACGGCTAGCTGAATGCCGCCAAAGGGAATGTCGCGCAGAAGCGCGACTTTCCAACACTTGAACAGATTCTTTCTCGCCGCTGGGGATAAAACGTTGGTCTCGAGCGCTTCGGGAATGCTCATCCCTATTTGCGTACCATTCTTCACCGCCTCGGCCGGGAGGCGAAGAATCGAAGCGAAAAATTCCCCGAACCCGCCAGCGATGAGATAAATAACGATCGGATGCGGCCGCATAACGTCCACTTGAAGCAAGATATCTTTGGCATACTCGTACAAGCCGAGGTACAGCGCGAGTGGAATGCCCTCCTTGAACAAGTTTGATGACAAACCGTCGTACAAGGAAACCACTCCGCCCTCGCCGACGATTTCGTCCCACGTTGGATCGTACCCTCGAATTTCGTCCGCGCTCTCGTCGACGCTCAAGTCAACGCTCGCGCCTACTTCTTTTGATTTCTTCTGCCTCAAGGATATTTTTCTAACCTTTATAGTGTCCAAAGGGTGCATCGTTGCGTTGGACACGATGGACGCCACGAACGCGGCGCCGTACACGACGACCGGGCCTTGCGCCGCCAATCGCCCGAATATAACCTTGCGCTCCTTCAACCGACGTTGCAACGAGGCCTCGTTCGACCTCTTATCCACCAACCGCTTCTTTTGATCGCTCAAATTCGCGTACGCATCCGTCTCCGTGTACTCGCTCAGCTGTCCCTCCAAATTCTTCGCCGCGAGCAACGCCAGCTCCGCGTCCACTTGTTCCAACGCCTCCTCGTTCACCGCTTCGAGCGCGTTCAGCTCTTGCAACAACAAATCAATGTTCCCTCGCGTCAGCACGCTCGCCTTGCGATTCCGCGCCTTCTCGTCGAGCTTCAACAAATTTTCCAGCTCGACGCCGCGCTTCGGATTATACAGCACCCCGCTCGACGCCGACCCGAACCCCTCCGCGCGCGCCTCCATCCCGTTCGCCCCCATCGCCGCGATCGCGACCGCGAGCGCCGCGCCCGCGACCTTCCCGCGCGTCGCCATCGCGAACGACGACGACGGTCCGTCGTCGTCCGCGTCGTCGGCGTCATCGCGCCATCGCGCGTTCGCGCGCGTCTTCACCGCGCCGTCGCGTCGCCCGCGGGCGTCGACGCGCCTCGCGCGCGCGCCGCGCGGCGCGAGCGATACCACCGCGCGCGTCGCCATGCTCGCGCGCGTCGCGCGTCGCGCCGTGACGCCGCGCGCGGCGTCGTCGCGGCGCCGCGGCGTCGCGGCCACGTCATCGGATGCATACATGCCTCGATGGCTTTAAAAAGCCCACGATGCGAGATGTGTAAACCCTAATCCGAAAAACCCTCGACGGGAGGGGGTCAATTTCGACGACGCACGGCGC
>Ga0255765_1002689_pt1 | contig 19836 bp, 9 predicted proteins | sample 041ome_8_FD_179965 | JGI IMG/M metagenome (GOLD analysis project Ga0255765, IMG submission 179965) | Coastal salt marsh microbial communities from the Groves Creek Marsh, Skidaway Island, Georgia - 041407BS metaG (version 2) | ecosystem: Environmental > Aquatic > Marine > Intertidal zone > Salt...
ACAAATAAAAACGCGACTTAGAGAAAACGCTCTTCTTTCCTCGAACAACAACTCGATGTTCAGATGAAATGTCTCTCTCCTTTTCGCTCGTCTTATTTCTTTCTTCTAGCTGCTCCTCTCCGGTCGTCGCTCTTTGTCGTCGTTCGCAGATGAGAAGCTCTTTTTATGACAAAATGTCTTTCACAGAGAGAGAGAGAGAGAGAGAGAGAGAGAGAAAAGCACCCCTGTACAGTGTTTAGGGTATAAGAGAAAAAAAGAAGGGGAAAAAAACGTACCTTTTCAACACTTTGTTTTGGGGCGAAAGAGAATACGAATATAACACACGACGATAAATGATCATCAACGGTATTGCCAGAGCGAACAAAACGTGTTGTCGGAGGTGTTTTTCTCGTCGAGGTGGTTTTGCGACGAGAAGTGGTTTTGCGACGACGACGACGAAAGCGGTGGTGGTTTCGTCGTCGTCCTTTTTGTCAGAAAGGCAAAACACGGAACAACGGTATTTGAGGATGATGCAAAACAGAGGGAGAAGGAGGACGCCGCGTGATGGGTATTGTTATTATTATTATTATTATTTGAACAAAAACAGTAACAGCAGAGCACTGTTTACCACCACCAAAGCTGCCACTGATGATGATGAGAGCAACGACAACAAAAGCGCGTCGTCTTTGATGAAAAAGATGTCGTTCAGGACGAAAAAACCTTCCCAAACTGGCCAAATTGCAAAAATTTTAGCCGAAACGGTTATACGAGGCGGCGATGTGATTTGTTTGCACGGCACCGTCGGTGCCGGGAAATCTCTGTTTGCGAGAGCGTTTATTCGTTCCGCGTTGAACGAAGGTTTGTCTTTGTCCGTCACGTCTCCGACGTATCTGATTCAGAACACGTACGAGAAGGACGACGAGAGCGATACGATGAAAGGCGTTCAAAAGGTGCACCATTTTGACCTGTATCGATTACCAGACGAAAAGAGCGTGATGCAGTTGATTGATTTAGAGGATACTTTTTCAAATACGAGCGTGTCAGTGTTCGAATGGCCGGACAGGTTGGGGTCTTTGATTGAAAAAGCGGAGAATAGAGTGGACGTGTTCATATCGGCGTCGGCTGAGATAAACTCGAGCGAGGATGATTTTGAAAACAAGTTTGGAGCGGTTCACGAGGCGCATTTACTCGCATTGGACTATGAAAGTGAAGAGATTGATAACGACGACGACGACGACGAGGAGGAGGAGGAAGGTGATAGCAATGATGACAATCATAACCCAAAAACGATTAGAACGATAGAACTGAAACCCGTAGGCGCGAGCATCACGGAAAGACTCGAAGAGAGTTTGTTTAGTAAAAAAACTTAATAAAGAACACACATACAGTGTAGTAGCAGTAACCGTATTCAATCTATCGCCATATATTGTACATCTACACACAAAAGCAGCAAAAATTCTATTCGTATTATTATTGTTCTATCATCTCTTTCAAATCGTCCAAGTCTTCTGGGATCTCGTCATCTTCCCACTCGCCCTCGTCCTCGTTCAAATACGCTTCGTCAAACTCATCGTATTCACCGTCATCATCCTCCAAATCGCCAACAGCGCCGCCAGCTTCAGTATTGTTAAGCCCTTTTGCGGCAGCAAACGCTCGAATAAGTCCCGCTTCTAACGGGTTGAACGTATCTACGTTATCTATGGTCCCAGACAAACTCCCCGCTCTCACAGCTGCGCCAAGCGCGACGACTTCGTCCGGGTCCACTAAATCCAACTCTGGTTTCCTCGAAAATGTGTTTTCGACAAACTTTCTCACACAAGGCGTTTTTGTCGCTCCTCCAACTAATAATACTCTATCAAATGGCCGTCCAGCCGATCTCGTGCTAATCTTGTTTCTATTTTTCTTCTTGTTCTTCGCCTCTTCGATTTGCCTGAGACGTTCCAAGTTCACCCCGGCGCTATCCGCGCATTCCACGCACGGCTGTCGCATTCGTCGCAAAACGCTCGTGCAAGCTTTCTCTAACATCTGTCTCGTAAACGCTACCTCTTTCCCATCTGGTGGTAAAGGCACGTTCACAACATCCACGTCGGACAGTTTCTCTCTCGTCCTCCTGGCGTTTAACAACGCGCCTCTAAAATCAACAATCAACCCTTTCTTATCGCACTCTTTACTCATCCATTTCGCTACGGCTACGTCTAAATCGTCCCCGCCTAATCTAGAATCTCCCCCAGTGGCTAACACCTCCAACGTTCCACCGCCAACTTCTAAAATCGACACGTCGAACGTGCCGCCGCCTAAATCGAAAACGAAAATCGTTTCGTCCAAGTCCGGGTTCATGATGTCCACCCCGTACGCCAAAGCCGCGGCTTCCGGTTCTCTCAACGTCTTCACCACTTTCAAGCCAGCCATCATCCCCGCATCTATGGTTGCATCCACTTGCGTCTGATCAAAATACGCAGGAACCGTAATCACCGCTTTTTCAATCGTCCCTCTCTCGAGACCTCGATACCGCTCGGCTTCGAGAACGAGTCGCTCGATAACCTTCGAGGATATTTCTTCTGGAAGTAAAGAAACATCTTCGCCTAAATTCGGTACTTTTATGCCCACTCTTTTTGTCTCGTCGTCGAAGCAGCACTCGTACGATACCGATTTCATATCCTCCTTCGCTTTCCGATATTTCCTTCCTATGAGCCTTTTCACCGAACCGAACGTGTTTTTCGGGTCGGAGCGTAAAAAAGGAACCGCATCGTGTCCGGTCAAAACTTCACCGGAACTCGTGAAATGTATCACCGATGGCATCGTTCTCGTCGTTTCCACGTTATTTATTGTCGGTATCGGGACGATTTCCGTTTTCCCAGAGTCCGTGACTATCGCGACGGCGCTGTTCGTCGTGCCCAAATCGATGCCACAAATGCCAGACGAATTCGAATTGGTGTTGGTGTTGGTGACGACGAGGAGTTGATTTCTTCGTCTGCCGTGCGACGATGCGGTCTTAGTACTCGCGCGAGAAGATGCGACGCGATGCTGACGACGATGATGATGCACTATTGGCAATATCGTCGCTGAGGCGAACATTTGTGTATCTTGCTTTACGCGTTAAAGAAAGCGCCTAGGGGAATACTTACTGTTAGGTAATGCGAAAGAATTTGGGAGCAAAAATGGTGATATTTTTGTACAATGCTACGCCTTCTACGTAAACATCAGATGTGGTATTATTATTACAACGCACGCCCTAATATGCATCCCTGCGACTTTTCGTCGTCGTCTTCTTCGTATTTCTACACACCACTACTTTCTTTGCCGCGCGGCTTTTTCTATTGTATTCATTTCATACACCTTATTTTCGTTTGCTCAAATCCGCCCACGTCTTTCCGATTCGTAAATCCGCAAATAAAGGCACTTTCAAATTGAAGTGTTTCCCGACATCTTCCATGGCTTTCCTTGTCTCCCGACCAACCATTTTAGCGAGATTTTCGTCGCATTCGAACAACAACTCGTCGTGTATGGTTAAGATTAAATCGGTTTTTTTCAACAAGGACTTCTTGCGTAAGTTTTCGAGCGCGGACATGGTGGCCATTTTAAGGATGTCAACCGCGCTGCCTTGCATCAAGGTGTTGATGAAGACTCTTTCCGCGGTAGCAGCTTGCGAGAAATTCTCGGATTTCAGTTCTGGTAAATCTCTGAAACGTCCCGATAACGTTCTCGCGCGCGGCGAATCTTTCGTCTTTTCTAAGGCAAGGATTTGCGATTTCCATTTTTCGACGCCCAATAAAGTGGTACCTTTGAGATCATCGAGCATTTTCGTCGCTTCGTTCTCAGCGATGTTCAAGCTCTTTGCAAACAATTTTACGCCGGAACCGTAAATGACACCATATACGAGATTTTTCGTTTGTTTCCTCTGTTCGTCAGTCACCGCGTTGTAATCCACGCGCATCCATTTCGAGGCGATTCGCGTAAACGGATCCGCATTTTCCTCTTCGAACGGGTTAGAACTCAGCGCGGAAATCAACGTCGCATCTTCGGAACAGTGCGCGACTAACCTCAATTCCAATTGAGCATAATCACACGCGACTAAAATCCGCCCTTGTGGAGCTTCAAAGAGCGAGCGCAGAGATGTGGGCACTTTCTCATCAGAAACGGCGCCGTGAGGAATGGAATACAAGTTTGGATTAACGGACGTCGTTCGTCCAGTTTCCGTATCGGTTTGGTTCGCGAACGCGTATATGCGGTCTTTCGTCGTTGCTTTCGTTCGAGAAATATCGACGCCATCCTCATCGACTTCGTCTTCTTCTTGTATGGGACGAGATGCGACCAATGAAAGCTCCTCGGCGGTAGCTACGTACTTACCCAAACTCCTATGCTCGGATATCAACGCCGCGACTGGGTGCGCCAACTGCTTCAAACACTCCGCATCAACTTTAAACTTCTGCCTGCGTTTAATTTTGTCATTTTTACCGTTATCATTATAACGTTTGGTGTTAAAATCTGGAATTATTGCATCGTCCGGCGGCGTCAAACCTAACGTTTCAAACAGTAAAATACTCACGTCCGTGGACGAGTTCAAATTCACTGAGGGCATTTCGGGCGAATACCATTGCATGCAAATGGTTTCGATCTCATCTCGTCTCGCTTTAGCTTTTGCGATGTGTGGTTGGAGTGCTGCAGCATTAATCGGTACGCCGACATTTTCAATATCGGCCAACGCTCGCGCGAAGGGCATTTCCAACGTTCGCAAAGCTTGGTACACGTCGCTTTTCTTGCACATGTGCTCAAACGTCTCCGAGACGTGCCAAATGGTCGCCACAGCTTTAGCTAGCTCTAGTCGAAACACAGAGAGTTTATTTCGGTGCCTATTTATTTTTGCTCGGGGATCGTACGTCGATTGGCGTTCGATTTTCGAGACGTTCAGCGCGGGTGAGAGGTCGCCGATGAACGTTCTCAAGATGGCGTCGCACAAGGATGTTTCGTAGGTCATCGCAGCAGATGACATATTCAAGACTACCTTATTGTTATTGTTACTTTCACTAGACGACCGCAACATTCGCGATGACCCCCATGCGTTTGCAGAAGAGACGCACGGTGTCGTCTGCACGTCCGGTCGCAACAACCACGCCATGATGCGAAGATCCAAAACACGCTCGCCACAAAACGCAAAGAAATACTCGTGTGGTTGTTGGGCTACTGAACGAGCGGAATTCTTCAATCTCGATTCGCGGTCTTCGAACGTTTCTGCACCGAGTAAACTTCTCAGTTGCGGTTTCAAATCAATCGTCATTTTCTTCGACCGAGCGTCTCGCAAAATCTCAATCGCCGTGGCAACGTCGCACGCCGGTTTGTCTTTCGTTTCGTTTACGATTTCCGTCGCTTCGTTGCCGGCCTCATCTCTTGACTTTGCACGTAAGCGCATGAAATACACGCACTCGTCGCTAAATGCTAAGAAGATACCAATCGGTGGCAACGAAAACGGTTCCAGTGGGTTTGGTTCGAAGAGAATGGCGTATTTTTCGGACTCGCGCCATTTCTTTGTCAACGCGGCGACTTGTTCAGCATCTCTGCAGAAGACAATGCCCGGGGTTTTGTCGTCGAGATCGAAATCGTCGTCGTCTTCCTCCGTGAACGGCGTTGGATATCCTTTCGCGCGCTTGAAAGAAGAAGCATTCCTCGCGTTCTCATTTTTACCTTCTACCAAAACGTGGTCTTTTCGTTTTTTAACGCCTCCTCTGCAACCTCCCGCCCACATGTCTTCCGCTTCCGCTTGCTCTTCTTCTTCTTCTTCCTTGAGAAGCATCGTGGTCGTGGTGGTCGTAGTGTTATTGGTCGTGTTATTCTCCTCCTCCAAACAAAACAACTCTTCCTCTTCCATCAACTCACGCATTCTCTGTTCCGCTTCTTCTCTCGCCGCTTTCGCTTCCTCGGCGATAAATTTCTCGCACGCTCTAAAAATCTGGTTCGCCGTATGTGCCGAGTTTTTCACCGTGTTCAAACGTTTGATGGCTTTTTGCACTCTTTTGACGCCAAATCCGACGACATCTTTTGGCGACTTCATTCCCGCATCTAGTAACGCTCGCGCTCGAGTCACATCTATGCAGTCTCCGACGCAAGTGAGTGGTAAAATATCTTCTCTGCCACCAACCATGAGCCGTTCCGCAGCGCGATTTACCAAATCGCCTAAATCCTGCCATCGCATGTACACGCACACGGACGAGACGGTGAATCCTAAACGAACCGATTCTTCCTGTAACTTTTTCAACGTATGACCGGTGATGGAATACTTTTTACATATGTGATCGACTTTGACTTCTTCGACTAAGTCGAGTAAAATTAACGCGTTGATGAATCGAATGCACAGCAGTCGTTGCCTCGCATGATTCTCGTCTCGCGGGTTGTCCATTTTACCTTGTTGTAAACGACTTTCGACGTACGCGCGATCAATACCGACCATTTCCAGAACAGACTTTTGCAATGGATCTAAGTTTGAGTACAAATCCATGAAGAACTTTTGATTTAATGGAGGTAACGGGTTAGGCGGGACCATCTTCTTGATGACTTTGCCGTTCTTTTGCACGATTTCCTCTTCGCGCCAATCCAATGTCGGAGTAATCAGAAACAACAAGTGCAGAGGCGTGGCTAAGACTAAAGCCTTCCTGGCTAACAACAAATCTTGTTCGACGCGTCGAATCGATTCGACTTTAACCATCCCAGATTGCGCCGCGGCGTTTCCTAAATTTGAGGCTGAATACGTGTGCGTTTTCGGACACCATTTCAATAACGCTTCGTCTTGCAACCACTTCAACGCCTCGACGGCGATGGATTGCACGTAATCGTCGAAATCGTTCAACGCGGATAATAGAGTTTTCTGCGCGTAGCGTTTGACTTCTCTCGCGTGTCGGACTAAACCTGAAGCACATCCCTCCAACATGACACGCCGCATGCCAGCTTGTGCCAACGCAGATTCCAACTCGGGCAAATCCCCTTCGAGCATGTCGCGCACTTCCTCGATTTTCTTCTCGAGGACTTTCTCCGGAACGTCTTGACCGACGAAAACGTAAGCGCTGCCTCGATCGTCTAAGCCAGCTCTTCCAGCGCGACCGATCATTTGCTGCAGATTTCTCGGTTCCAGTTTTTGCGTTCCACCGACGAGCAAGTCGCGAACGATAACCCTTCGCGCGGGCATGTTCACGCCCGCCGCGAGCGTGGACGTGGCGCATACGATGCGAACCAAGCCACGTTTATATGCAACTTCAATCGCTTGACGTTCTTCTACTTGCATGCCAGCGTGATGGAACGCAATACCTGAAATGATGTACTTGGCGATATTGGAAATCGAACCATCTTTATCGTTCCTCGGTAAAGCGTCGTAGGCGAATTGTTCTCTCGCCTCGACCGAGTTCCCGATACCTAAATTAACATCAACAAATTTCATTTTCGCCAACTGATCTGCGAGTACTCGACATTTATCTCGCGTGCCGCAAAAGACAAGAACCTGGCCATTTTCCTGTAACGTTTCCATGCACAGTTTACCTACGTGTACCACATCGTTTCCTTGCTCTAACGTACGAACGACTTCGCCCGACGCACTGTCGATAATATTATTTCTCGATTTGACGAAGACTTCCAACGTCACCGGTCGATAGTTACTAATGCTACAAGACGCGTCCAGCCATTCCGCCAGCGCATTTACGTTCGGTAACGTCGCGGACATGCCAACAATCTGTATCGGTCTTTGGTTATTCATTGTATTTTCACCTTCTTTAGACGGTGGCGAGAAGATGGAGTACCCGCCGTCCGAGGACGAGTATTGCGACACGTCGCCCAATACCGTGTTTGTATTTGCGGCATCTCCAGGCGCGCCACTCCCATTCTCTTCAGTCGCGTACACTAACTTCGTCAACAAACACTCCAAAGTCGCACCTCGCCCTGGTTCTTGAACCATGTGTAACTCGTCGACCACCACGCACTTCAAATCTTTCAATCTGTGTTGTTCAATCATCTTCGTCACCAGAGCGTTGGCTTTCTCCGGCGTGCACACAATCAAGTACGTTTGCCCAGTTCCAGATTTCGGTATACCGCCGCCACTCCCACCAAAGTGACGCAACACGCGCAATCGGTGTATGCTCGACAATAAAAGCTCCAAGTCTCTCGCTCTTTCCACGCATAAGGACACGAATGGCAACACCAACAAACATATGCACCCTTTGTATTGCGTCAATCTTCTCGCTAACAAAATATCCGCGACTAAGGATTTCCCACCGGACGTGGGCGCGCAATACACGATATTTTGCCCGTGCGTTAACACACCAGGGGTGTTTAGCACGTCCGATTGCCAATCGTACAACTTCTTGATCCCTTTCCTGTGTAAATATTTCACGAACGATTCCGGCAAGTGCAACGAGTGCAACGGAATAGTCTCCGCCGTCGTCGTCTCCGCGAGCTGTTTCTTCTTCTGCTCTTTCTTGAGTAGCGTCGGGGAATCAATCGGAGGTAGCGAGGCTAAAAAACTCTTGGAATGTTGTTGTATTGGAAGAGGAGCAACTGCGTTTTGTTGCTGTTGTTCATTCTCTCCCAGCGCGGCGGCGGTAAAATCTAAAGACCTTCGTCTTCGCTTTGAAGTTTTCAACGAATCTCTCCTCGTCCCGACTGGACCAACGTTCAGCATCAAAAATTGCGCGTCGTCATTTTCGTTCTCCTCCTCCTCCTCTGAGAAGAACCGCGGCGAAGACAACATCACATCCTCGTCGTGCATTGTCGTCATCTCCTTTTCGATGTCTCTTTCAATCTGATCGTTTGTTTTCGCCGGAGAAATGTCTCGCGTGACGTTCTTCATCATCTCTCTTTATTCTTTTTCCCCCAACAAAAAGAAAGAATTGTTGGCACGCACTCAAAAATTATATCTCGAAGACATCACTGCGAGTGCGTGGCGACATTTGCGACAAAACGCGGGCTTAACGTTTTACTCTGAGAGTAATAGCAGTGGAGTAGTAATGGTGATAGGAAAACAAGAGCGACAGCAAGAGCAACGAGTGGTGCGTGGTTGCGTGTTTGCTGGGTAAAAAATGAGGATTTCTTTTTTTTCCGATTTTTTCTTCCCCTTTTTTTTTCAAGCATCGAAGAATTCTCTTTCTTCTTTGGATCGAAAAGTCGAGCGAGTGCCCAGATTCGATGCGATGAATAAATTCGAAAAGTTAAGTTCTATCAACAACAGTATCTATCATCTCCTCGCAGCGCGCGCGGCGAGGGCTACATACATAGTCTGCTGAAATTAAACAACGCATGTAATAATAATAATAATACTAATAGTTTCTTCTAATAGATGCTAATAATAATACTAGTTTACTCATTTCTTATCGTTTAACAATTGATAGGCGATAATCGCGGCGTCTGGGAAACGAGTGACAAAATACAACGCGACGAGGCGTTCGAGTTTGACGTATTCGTCTTCGCCAGGTTTTTCCACAAACGGCGCGCCATTAGCGGAGAGCCAGCTTTTCATTTCGCGCTGAATTCGAAAGGCTTCTCCTCCGTGCCCCATGGGTGGATGGGTATAGATGTTACGAATGCAAAGGACTAAACCTGCAAAATCGTTCGAGTACGCGCCGGCGCTGAGTTGTTCTTGCTTTTTGTCCTCTGGTATTTCGGTTTCCAGGGACTCTAACGAAGCCGAAGATACCTTTAGAGTTTCCATTTTACCTCCTTGGATATCTTCTTCGCTATCGTTGGTGTCATCGGGGGCAATAACTCTCTCTTTCTGACGTCGTTCTCGGGCCGCTCGCCGTTTCTGGGATCTCGTCAGTGGTCTCGCGTTGTTGCTGCCGCTGCTGCCACTATCTTCCGCTCTTCTTCGTTCTGACCTTTGTAATAAACTCGACAGGATGTGATCTTTCCAGTTGTTGATATTATCCGTCACTCTCCTCACGTCGGCTTTTCGACCAACCCATGCTCTCTCGACTAAATTTTGTGTGGTTTGATCTCCGATTAAACTCTTCGCTCTGCCGACTTTGCCCGGGTTGGATCTATCGGCAACATCCTCTATCTGCTCCATACAAAACTCTGGATCACACAGTTGCATCATTGACACGAACTCCGCAGAAGTTGGGCGTTTTTTTGGATTTTGATGCAGCGTCTTTCCAATCAGATAGTTGGAGACGACTTGGACGTGCCGAGGTAAATTCGCGACTTGTAAAAGAGTGTTCAAATTTTCGTACCTTCCTTCTCTTTTCTTGTGATTCATCCTCGTAATCGCGGCGACATCGTCCTCTTTGATTTCCACCGAAGAATAAGGAGACCACGCCCCGGTGAGCACTTGAAAAGCCAAGCACCCGAGATCCCAGACGTCTCTCTTCGGAGTGAGTTGCACCACCCCAGATCCGTCCCAGGAGAGCTCTTCAGGGGGTTTTCTCAACGGGTTTTGCATACTTCCAGTGCCCACAGTGGAAGGACCCATGCCATACTGCGACGTGAAACTTTGTGCCTTTCTTTGAGTTCCTTCGAACGATTGGAAGCGATCGTCGAATTCTTTCGCGAGGCCAAAATCCGAAATTTTAAAGATTTTCGTTGGTTCTTCTCCTTCTTCTTCGAATATCTCGTCATTCCTACTTTTCAAACAATTATCAGCCTTGATGTCGTTATGCGCGACTCCAGAGGCGTGTATTTCCTTCAAAGCGACGGCTATTTGCTTCACAACTTTAACACGTTCCTCCCACGGGATTTCTTTAACGCTTTGACGAGCTTTCTTAAAATCTGTATCTTTTTTCTTGAGCGCAACCCCGCCGTTGACTAACCAGGATGTAAGCGTCTCGCCGCATAATTCCGTTGCCACGTATGCGGCTTTGTTTGAGTCATCATCGTCTTCGTGTACATTTAACTCTGCGCCGAATAAACGAGTGATTCTTCTCGATGCTATTTTTCGGTGAACCTCAAACTCTCTTCGGAGTAATTGTCTTCGCTCGTCCGCATTTTTGCTATCCGCATCGAGCGGGATTCTTTTAATCGCCGCATCGTGCGGTTTGATTTTGCCTGTTGTCGGATGTTTCTCGTCATAATACCCTTCATAGACGACAACTCCAAGTGAACCCGTGCCTAAAACCTTTTTCCTGTCGTACCAAATCGATTTCCCAGCGTTTACCTCACCCTCGTACCGTTGCATGTACGCGCTCATCCCTCTTTTCACTCTCGTATCTTTGAGATACTGCGCGTACGCTTTTTGAAGTTCTTTCTGACGCAGTATTGCTTTCTCAATCACCGAGTTCGGAAGGTTCGCTTCGGTAATTTTATTTTTCAACGCAAAGTGGTCATTTTCATCCATCGCGCGAAAGAGTTCTTTACAATCCTTGAGCTTTTGCAATCGATTGGCCATCATTTGCATGAGTTCGGTAAACTCATTTGATCTCGAGTTAATATCAGCGAAGGAAATACCTTTACCAACGTAGTCCTTCCATTCCGGAAGGAGAGATAACTTATCCCTCTCTTGAAAATACGCGAATCGTTTGCTCGCTTCCTCGTTCGCTTTGATCACGCGATGTATGAGAGTGTCGATTTCCTCCTCATCTTGCGCGAGAATAGGCGACGCTTCGTCGTCGCACAAAAATCTCAACTCGTTCAGTTTTTCCTTCATGTCTTCTAGATTCTGTTCTTCAAACGTCATGATTTTCTCGTACGCTTCGACATTTCCCATTACTTTGATGAAATACGGATCTTTCCTCGATAAACCGGCTCGATCGAGTTCATCGATACATTTTTTAATTTTCGACTCATAGACGTATCGAAGTACTCCTACGGGGATTACCGAATCGCTCGCCCACCACACTAAATTATAGGTCAAAAAATCCGAAACCGTTTCTTTCGCTTTTGCTACGTTATAAGCACGTCTAAATCTTCGCAAAATATCCTCGACTTGTGTCAAAGGCGGGAATATTTCTAAATCTGAAGAAGAGAGTGTCTCGACTTTTGCTCTTCGCGATGCTTCTCTGCTTGTTATATCGCCTTCCGTCATCTCCCCGTTCAAAAATTTCTTGGTATCCAAGATGGCAACTTTCGCTCGAGTGCCAAAGTTCTCAAACTGTAGCAACTCGTCGGTGCGTGTGTTATCAAATCCCAGCTGTACGAAAAATCGAATCGCGCGACCGAGATACCCGTCCTTCTTCTTGTCCCCCACTTCGTCCGTTTTTGCAAACGTCCACGCGATATCATCAAACTTCTCTTTCGCTTTGCTCGAGGGACACTGACCTGCTTTCAAGGCTTCTATAGTCGCATCTAAATCTAAATCAGCATCAATAAACGCTCTCTCCTGATCCATAATTTTATTCCCTATTCGGTTTTCCCATTCGATTAAGCATGCCTCTCGAGTCAATCTCACGGTTTCGTTTTGTAAGGATCGCCATTTATCGTACGTATTGTCGAGGGACGACATACTCTTATTATCTTCCACTTGTAATCCACAAACGGCAACGTCCACGTTGGTTTCTCGCGCGAATCTGAAAATGTCCGACAGCTCTTCCACCGCTTTCTCATTTCTTGCTTTCGCCGGCAAAACGAAGGCGACGACTAACGGATTATTACTCGCCTCTTTGTTAAAAAATGGAAACGGGAAATACGTCGGCGCGACGACGTGCGGATCCACCAACTCTTTCATCTGATGCGTAGATACCCATTGCGCCGAGTTGTTCTTATTATTACTATCTTTTACCTTCTTCCGAATAACCAAATCGCGCTCTCTCGAGTGTGGCCAGACTCGTCTCGAAGCTGTGCCGACTGTCCCTAAAAACGTCTTCTTTAACTTTTTCGAAAACGTCCAATCGGTCGCGTACACGAAACTCGCGTCCCTAACCATTTGATTATGTAAACCCTCGTGCATTAACAAACTTTCCTCTTTCGGTAGCCCGACGATGGTTAACCATAACTGTCTCCTCTTCTTCAGCGACATCTTCAAAGGCCATTTGGACCACCAGTCGTTCCCGGATTGCGAACTGTAATACAACAAACTATTCGCGCTCATATAGTCTAACAACTGATTACCTTGTACGGTCATCTCCATCGTGTTTTTCGCTTTCAACTGATAATACTTGGTTAATTTCTTCGGTGTTCCGCTAAATGGAGGTGGTTTCCTTTTCGTTTCTCCTTCGCCGATGACGTGCGCCAACACCGGCACTTGCGTCGGGAACCACGACTCCATCGACGTCGCCTGCCTCAGCCACATCCACATCCACGGGAAGTTATTATTACTCAATAGATTCTCCTCGTCGTACTCTTTCTTCGGTAAGTGCCCTCTGTACCCACTCAATATCTTATACACAAACGTAGGAAAGTACGAGTTTATCGCGCCAAATGAAGAATCCCGTTGCACTCGCAAAACGTAATCTGTTCTCGTCTTCTTTTTAGAATGAGTAACAACATCTGTTTTATTCTTAACGACGACGATCGGGTCCCAGAAGTACTTGTAGCACCACCACGCGTTTTCCGGTGCAGGTTTCCCTAATTCAATCGCTCTCGCGTATTCTTGTTGCGTTTGGAAGTTTTTTAAGTGCACTAAAGACGAAGACGAAGATGAAGAAGACGAGCTGTTGTTGTTGTTGTTGTTCGCCGTCGTTGCCGATGATGATTTTTTCAAAGAAGAAGAATTCGAAGTCGACGCTAACGAGCGGTGACTCCTCGCTCTTCGTTCTCGCGAAGACGACGACGACAGCGAGGAGAGCAGTAACTGCACTCCGCGACGACGAGTGTTTGTCGTCATCTCTCTTCTTCTTCACTCATCGGGGTTGTTTCATGTGAAGTACATACATTATATATATAATTTGCGAGAAAAATTTTGAGGAACAAAAGCGTTTTTCATGCGGAAGAAAGAAAATCGCTCGTCTTTCTGAAATTTTTGGTCTTTTGTGGGACAGAAGAGAGCGAAAAAAAACCTCTCTTTTTTGTGTTGTTCTCTCGAACACTCTCTCTCTCGGGTGTTTTGAGTGATCGTCTCTCGTTCAAAGAATAAATCAAATCTCTTTACACTTACTCTCTCGCAAGAGTATCGCTCTCTTTCATAAAGGAGTGTTTATATATCAGAACGCTGTTATCTCTGTCATACTACTCTCATCAAGGCACAGAAGAGAGAGAGAGAGAGCAGAAAGCGCAAGTACTCTCTCTCTTAAAAAAAGAGATCGAGGATTAAACCCAGTCGACCACAAAAGCACAATCAAAGAGAGGGCGTGTGTGTGCGATCATCATCGTCTCGCGAGAGAATATATTTCCCTAATTTGAGAGAAGGCACCTCTTATAATTCTCTCTCCGTAATTTCAGTCTTCTCTCTCTCTCGAGGAGTAGTAGCGACGAGAGAATGGTCGCGGCGGCGCTGAATAACAACAACAACAACAACACTTCCTCCGAGGAGGAGCGAAACGCGGGGACTATTTCTCGTAATCATCATTCTCACGAAGAAAAAGCTTCATCATTATCGTTGTTCGAATTGGAGAAGGCCGACGGGATGACGATGACGATGAAAATGTCGAAGAATCCATCTCTCGATGCTCGAAAGGAACAACAACATGAACAACAAGAACAAAAACAATTGCTATTAAAAAACACCGCGGCGGGACCACACGTTCTCTCTTCATCGGAGACTCCAACGAGTATCGGCGACGAGACTTTATTCTCGCAACAACAGAGGTTAAAGAGGAAAGCTGGGGAACTGCCCATCAAGACGAAATTCGTGAGCGCGTCGACGCTTCGAGCAGAAGGCGACGGATCCGAGGCGAAGACGACAGCAACAACAACAACAACAACAATAGTAACACCTACTATTGTTGCCGCAGAATTCGACGAGAATGGTATTCGCAAATCGAAAAGGTCCGTCAAGCCAAAGATTTTGTTCGACGATACCGAAGACTACGAACGCATCAACACGTACGAACGACCGGGATCGTCGAATAAGAAAAACAAGAGAGGAAATAGCAAAGGAAACAGTAATAATAATAACAAAGAAAACGGCAGCACTAAAAAACGAAAAATGGAATCAGCCGCGGCGGATAAATCGAACGCAGGCGCCGCCGCCGCCGTGGTCAAAATAGACTTTGAAGAGTTGAGGGCGAAGAGAGCGTATATCGGCAAGAAAGTTGAAGTTTTTTGGATCGGCGAACAAGTGTATCATCGAGGAACGATCGTAAACTACGACCAAGTGGTGAAAAGACACTGCGTGAAGTACGACATGGTGAAAAGAGAGAACGAAGGGGTGTTGGATTATATCGACATCGAGGCGGATACGCTCGAATGGTGCGACGCCGACGACGAAAAAGATGAAAACAAAAATAACACGACGAAAACAAAGAAATCAAAGAGTAAAGTCACGTTACCGGCGCAAGGTAAAATGTCTGAGATTGTCGCGCAGATGTCCGAGAGCTGGCCGAAAGTTGGTGCGCACGTTTGGGGACGTGTGAAAGGTCACGGATGGTGGCCAGGCGTCTGTAAAGGCAAAGAATCATCCGCGACAAGAACGATCGCGTTCTTCGACGATTCCACGGCTAAATGTTTGCGCGCTGATCTCGTACCGTACAACACCTTTTTTGATGTGTTGAAGAAATCGAAGGCGTCTAAATCATACGAAAACGCGGTGAAACGATCGATGGAATCTGCGGAAAAGAACTTCACGGAAAGGTTGAAGAAACGCGTGGCGAGAAAGCAAGAAGAGTTTGCGGAGATTCGAAAGAAATACGCCGCTTTGACAAAGAAGCGACAAGAACAGCAGACAACAACAACAACAAAACCAACAGCAGCAAAGAATAAATCAACGCACAACACCAAGAGCAAAAAAGCAAAAACGAAGCATAACATTAACGCGAACAACAAAGTTATCAAGAACGACGCGGATTTATTGGCAAACGTTGATCTGAATGGAAACTCCTCTGCCGCGAGACTCGCTCGTTTGGGTAAGCATTTCGACGCGCTGAAAGATCGCGTCGCGCCATTGGCGATAGCCGCTTCGCAGCACTTGCGCGTGCAGCTGCAACTTCAAGAACACACCGGAGGCGAGAACAGAATGGCTCAAATGACTGAACGCGAACGGGTCATTCTCTTGGAAGAGCTCGAATCGTTGAAGTCTTTCTTGGTTACTACTGGAAGACATTTGGAAGTAATTAACGCAGAGAACCCGGAAGATGTTGCCATGTTTGGCTACGACGACGACTTTGACAACCAGATCGCAAACGCGACGTTCATGACTGTTGGTGGCGACGACGTCGTCGGTAAAACCGGAGAAGAGGAAAATTTGGACGATCCCGACGAGGTTGAAGACGGCGTCGACGACGACGACGACGTCATCGTCGACGACGATATGATTACCGATTTGGGGTTAAGTGGCGATGATATCGTAGATAAGGATGATAATGGCGACGACGAGAAGACGGTTAAGCCAGAAGAGGCAACGAACATTGCAGACGCGCTTGACCCGACGCCTCTCGACGCGCTTCTCTTTCAAGAAGAAGAAGAAGAAGAAGAAGAAGATGCAAGAGGAGAGCAGCCGAAAACGCCTCATTACCCGACCCAAGATGAGGAAGAAAATGAATTGAAGCACACGTCCAGCGACGACCGAACGGAGAGAAACGACAGCGACGACAACGACGCGTCTTTGCCGTTGAATGAAAATTCCAAATCCATCGGCGGCGACGCCAAAGACTGCCAAGAAGAAGAAGTTCGCAACACCGCTTCCAAAGTCGCAATCTAATCATCAGCATTAAACATAATAAAGAAACACGTTTTGTACTACCTATGTTATACATTTAAGTATTATTGTTTTATTAAACTACTACGTGCTCTCGTATTTGAACTCCAAAACGGAAAACGAACCGTCGCCACAAAACTTCACAACAAAAACAAAAATGTCACACAAACCTCCTCCGAAATGGCTCCCGTTGGAATCCAACCCATCCGTTCTGAACGATTTCAGCTACGCGTTGGGTCTTTCCACCGCGTACGCGTGGTCGGACATTTTCGGTTTCGACGACGAGTTATTGGCGATGGTGCCGCCAAACTGTCGAGCGGTCGTGTTGTTGTTTCCAATCACGGACAAGTCCGAACGATTTCAAAAAGAAGAGCGAGAAGATATTGAGAACGGGAAAAGGGCAAACGAAGTCTCTTCGAACGTGTATTACATGAAACAAACGGTTGGAAACGCGTGCGGGACGATCGGAGTGTTCCACGCGATCATGAACAATCGAGAGGACGTTTTGACAGACCAAAACGAAGAAGACGAAGAAGAAAACAAAAATTACTTTCGAAGATTTTTCGAAAAGACCAAGGACATGACCCCGGACGAACGCGCGAAATTCGTAGAAACAGACACGGATTTAGAGTCGTATCACGCGACAGCGGTGAACGCGGGAGATACGGAAGTGCCTTCTCTGGATGCGAAGATTGATTTACATTTCATCGCGTTGGTCGAGCGAGACGGGAGATTGTACGAGCTGGACGGGAGGAAGCAAAGCGCCATCGACCACGGGGAAATCGAGAGAGGAGATTTGTTGAAACAAAGCGTGGAGAGGGTGATTAAAGGATTCATGGAGAGAGCGGATGGGAGCATTCACTTTGGCGCGTGCGCGTTGGCCGAAAATAGCGAGTTATTTTGAATTCATTTTGTACTAGGAGGTTTTAGATGTAATAGAATAAAAAACACAACGCTTGAAAGAAAGACGACGAAGGAAAAGAAACGCTTTAGTATTATAAAAGTTGATATTGTGTTGTTATTAACTACAAATTTCTTCTTGCTCGCTGCTAGTGTGATTATATATATTATAATATATATGTATATCAAAACTCCGTTCCTTCCTCTGGTTGCGGTAACTTTCTGTTCTCCGACCTCGCCATGGCGTGGAATATCGCCCCCAACACGTCGCTAATCGAATTCTGCGGCGTCCACCCTCTCGTCACCCCAATCTTTCCTAAATCAACTTTCCCTGTTCGCCCATCCACGCACGACGGTAAGTTAATTTTCGTTATGAATGTCACCGTCGGCGGTTGCATCGGGTACCCTTCCCCGGCTTCTATGCGTAAAGAGTAGATGCGATTTTCGTAAGACGATTGCATCGGGCCTAAGATGGTACCGTTCCAATATCGCAAGTCGTCGTTGTCATCTGTTGTTTTATCAATAGTAGTAGCATTATTGTAGAATTGTTAAATGTTAGGAAGAAAGAGAATGTGTTGTTCGCATAAATGAGTGGGTTTCGTTCTGCATCGAATACCGCGTTTTGCGAGTAAATCACACAAAAGCACAACGACGATCGATGACACGAGAGAAAAAAAGAAATCGCGCGCAAGAAGAAAAGACTAAATACTCCCTCTCGCGCCGGTTGGACGAAGAAGAAGAGTTAAAAGTAATAGTACCGTCGTCCGCTAACCCGAGCGAGCAATGGTGCGAGTTCACCCCGGTCCCTTTCTCCCCGGCTTCCAGTTCTTCCAAAAGCTTAAACGTTCTCGGGACGACGACTTTTTCTCCTCCTCCTCCTCCTTTGTTCGTCGTCGTCGTCGTGGCGCTCGTCGTCGTGTTCGTGTTGCTGCTGTTGCGGTTGTGCGTTCCACCACCACCGAAAAACATGATTGATGTGGCGTCTCTTTCTCTTTAAACGCTCTCAACTGTGTGTGTGCGTGTTGTGCGTATCAACGCTCTGCTAAAAGAGAATCCTCTCTGATTATTCTGTCGTTGTTTTCACACGACGACTGGCGGTTTTACTAACGAAGAGACATTTTTACATTCTTTCTCGTCAAAATACTCTGCACGCTTTAAAAAAAAAAGAAGGAAAACGGCTTTTTTAGAATTCGAGAGGAAAAAGAAGACGACGAAGAAGATAATGGGGAAGCAGGTATCCGGCGCGCAGAAGAGGAAGAAGAAAAAGGAGAAAGAAGAGCTCGCCGCGGAAATGGAGCGGTTGAAGCTTGGACCGACGAAGTTATGGACCGGGTTGGTGTTGCATCAGAAGGATGTTTTCACATCGCATGTGCTTCCGAAATTGAACGAGACGGATCGGTTTTTCTTTGCAGGGGCGAGTGGAGGAAGTTGGGAGGTGCTTGCGTACGCAAAGATTCTCTCGAAATTGAGTTGGAATATTCATGAATGTTCATCCATTTCTACCTTGGAGTTTGCGTGGAACAACATGGAATGGGGAGAGAGATTTCCATGTGGAAATGTGAAAGACCAAGCCTGGTTTTGCGCTCAAGTTGCTGGAACGAACAAACTCGAGTTGCTCAAGTGGGCGAGAGAAGTGAAACAGTGCGAGTGGGATGAATGGACGATTAATAAGGCCGCATATAAAGGTAATCTCGAGATGTTGAAGTATTGCATCTCTAACCATTGCCCGTGTGATGTGAGAACACACAGGCACGTGATACTACAGCCAATAATCGATGGTCGCGTGGACATCGTGAAATATCTCGTTGAAAAAAGAATGATATCCTCCTATGAGGATAAGCTCAACTGCGTGGTAAATGCTGCAAGGCATGGCCAACTCGGTTGCCTTAAATACTTATTGGAGAAGGCGAGAGCGCCGCTCGTTTTTGTCTATATCGCTTACGCTCGTTACTACGAGCAAACGGAGTGCGTAAACTACTTACGAGAAAAAGGGTGCTCGGAACCAACGTACGAACAATACGCTACAATTGTCGAGGACATAGAAGCGCATCCAGACTTTTAGAAGAGTCGCGGCAGCATAACGACGGAAGGCTTATACAGAGAGAGAGAGAGAGACACGAACATTAGTACAAGAGAGAGAGACACGAAGAACATTATCAGTATTATTTTTAATCGCAAACTATAGTATTGCGTATTTCATAAAAGACTACCCTACTTAAAAAGTTTGCTGGCATCTTCGTACGCGCTCCCAACGCCGATACCGA
>Ga0255765_1002695_pt1 | contig 19825 bp, 24 predicted proteins | sample 041ome_8_FD_179965 | JGI IMG/M metagenome (GOLD analysis project Ga0255765, IMG submission 179965) | Coastal salt marsh microbial communities from the Groves Creek Marsh, Skidaway Island, Georgia - 041407BS metaG (version 2) | ecosystem: Environmental > Aquatic > Marine > Intertidal zone > Salt...
AGACTTGTGTTTATCTTACTCTCAATATAGTCGTTTTTGTCAATCTCAGCCGTCTCACCCTTTACCCTCAAAAGGCGATCGCGAACATCCCTGTTCTTAATGAGCTTAATAGGGGTAAGTTCCATCTATGCTTATATATCATTGATATTTTTAAACCAATCGTATGTAAGTTTTTTGTAATTATGTTAAAAGTAAAATTAGTTACCGAACGCAACACCAGCCATACCATCCTTAATTCGAAGAATGTTATAGTTAACTGCATAGACGCGATGAAGCGCGTTACCACCACTTGGGCCGACGAGGGTCAATTTCGCGTTATCGATGCGGGAGAAGTTAAGAGTACCAGTTGGTTGCATTTTGCTCATAGTGAGACAGAATGGCCATGTGAAGGTTGGAAGGTCATCAAGGACGTCGTCTGGAAGATCTGTGCAGTGCATTTCTGGAACCACGTTATGGTGGTACACGTTTGACGTTTCTTCGAAAAGGGCGACACCGTTAATGTAAAGTGAAGACTTTTGGAAAGTAAATTCAACATCCCAATTGTTAGCCGTGGCTAAACCCGACACCAAGTGAAGAGATTTCACTGGGTGGTTGAAGTAACTGAGATCGAGATCGGTATCCCCAGGGTTGGCTGGCTGATATTGAGTTTGTGTAATTAAAAGTTCATGTTCATTATCGGTGAAAAATTTGCGTTCATCGGTGTCCAAGTAAACGTAGTTCGCATAAACCTTTGGTGGTGTTGGTGGTGTAAATCCACCGTCGCGGCATTTCACACGGATTTCAACGTCGTGATATTGCAAGGCCACGAGTGGGAGAGCCTTTGTCCAATCTTCCCCAAAGAAAAATGGAATCATGTAGTAGTTTCCTGAATGATTTTGCTTTTTGACGTTTGTGGTTATGGCACAAGACGCCTTAGCGCTGTTGTCTCTTAAAAGAGGGTTGTGAACACCCTGGACGAAAAGAGAATCAAGTTCGCAAACTTTCTGACCCCCAATCCACAATTGGAAAGCGGTTGGCGTCATGGACGACGATGAAAAAAATCCAGTGGCGTTTGTACCGACGTTGGCAATATCGGTACTTTCGACCCACACGTAACTCAAGAGATCACCCTTGGAGCGAATGGGAATGATGACTTCATTTGAGTCGGCAAAGGTGCCGATATAGTCCATGCGTTCGGCTTTCATCGCAAAGTTTGTATGGCGTTTATAGTTTTGTCTGAAGAAGCTCACCTCTGGCTGACCAGTGATGTACACATCCTGGGCTCCTTTAGATACAAGGTCAATCAAAGCAGCTGACATTTTTACTAATATAGTATATTAAAATTTTCGTTCGATTATTACATAATGGTAACCTTCCAAGCTTTAACATGGGAGGCCCGAGATACTGACGACGAGCATTTAATCAGTATTTTTGGTAAGGATGAAGGTGGTAAATCGGTCTGTGTTACAACCGCGTTCACACCATATTTTTTTGTAAAACTTCCCGGGAATATCGACAACCAAAAAATAAGACGAATATATCAAATCCTGGATGAAAAATGTAGCGATTCTCTAGTTTCTTATTCGGTCATGAAATCAAAAGACGTCTGGGGTTTCCAGAACAATGAAGAGTTTCCATTTATGAAACTTAATTTTAAAAACCTCCAAGCTAGAAGATTAGTTGATTCTTTCCTGAGGAAGACACTCGACAAAACCCCCGATCTTTTCAGTATATTTGGGACAAGAAACGTTAAAGTTTATGAATCAAATGTAGATCCAGTTCTTCGTCTCATGCATCGCACTGGTATCCAGTCAACTGGATGGCTTGATAGTGGTGATAAATGTATTCGTTCACATCTTGCAAATGTTGATATCGATCTATTCTGTAACGATTGGAATACACTGAAACCTGTCGCTCGGGACGACATTGCACCATTTGTTGTGGCTTCTGTAGACATTGAATGTAATAGTTCTACAGGTAAATTTCCAGACGCCGATATTGTTGGTGACGCGTGTTTTCAGATTGCAATTTCCCTGTGTAAGTTTGGCTCAGACGAACCATATGACAAGACATGTTTGTGTTACAAACAAACTGATTCGAATTTAGATGGTTGCGACATTCGAAGTTATGATACAGAGAGGCAAATGCTTGAAGCTTTTCAAAAATACATTCAAAAGAAGGATGTCGATATCATCACAGGTTGGAATATTTTTGGGTTTGATATGGAGTACATTTACAAACGAGCGCGTTTGAATCGTTGTCATTATGAATTCTTCAATTTGGGTAAACTCAAGGATACCGAGTCTGAACTTGTTATTAAAAAGCTGTCATCGAGTGCGCTTGGAGATAATCTCTTAAAACTCCTTCCAATGACTGGTCGTTTTACATTTGATATGTTCCATGAAATCAAGAAGGGATACAAACTTGACAGTTATAAATTAGATAATGTATCCAAACTTTACCTTGGCGACCAAAAGATTGATATGCCCCCCAAGGAGATGTTCGCTCGTTATAGAGAAGAGGATCCGGTTAAATTGAGGGAAGTTGCTGAGTATTGTATCAAGGACACACTCCTTCCACATAAACTCATGAAGAAGCTCTGTACCCTTTTGAATCTAGTTGAGATGGCTAAAGCTACATGGGTTCCAGTTCCATTTCTCGTAGAACGTGGTCAGCAAATAAAAGTTTTCTCGCAACTCACAAAGAAAGCTCGGGAGTTGGGATTCATGGTGCCAACTATCCGGTATGGGGCAATCCCCGAAGAGCCATACGAAGGTGCTACGGTATTGGACGCCCAAAAGGGTGCCTATTACACCCCGATTACAGCTCTAGATTTTGAAGCGCTGTACCCATCTATCATGATGGCACACAATCTATGTTACTCAAGTTACGTGATGGATGAAAAGAAGTATGGAAATATACCTGGTATCAATTATGAAGTTTTCAATATCGGTGACCGAACTTACAAGTTTGCACAAGATGTACCGAGTCTTCTTCCTAATATTCTTATGGAACTAAAACAGTTCCGTAAACAGGCTAAACGGGACATGGCAGCGGCGACTGGCTTCATGAAGGAAGTCTACAATGGAAAGCAATTGGCCTATAAGATTTCAATGAACTCGGTCTACGGTTTTACTGGAGCTGGTAAAGGTATCCTACCTTGTGTTCCAATCGCTTCTACGACGACATGTAAAGGTCGATCTATGATTGAGGAAACAAAGAACTATGTAGAAGCAAACTTTCCCGGGGCAAAGGTCAGATATGGGGACACGGATTCAGTCATGGTTGAATTTGATGTGGGTGATCGCAAGGGTGAGGATGCTATCGCGTACAGTTGGGAAGTAGGTGAGAGAGCTGCTGAAGAGTGTAGCGCTCTTTTCAAGAAGCCTAATAACTTGGAACTTGAAAAAGTTTATTGGCCGTATTTCCTCTACAGTAAGAAGCGCTACGCTGCTAAACTTTGGACGAAGGGTAAGGATGATAAGATGCACATGGACTACATTGATGTCAAGGGACTTCAAATTGTTCGTAGAGATAACACGCCTCATATGAGGGAAGTGTGTAAAGAACTTCTTGATGTAGTTCTCACGTCGAGTGACCCTGGTCCACCCAAAGAGTTGGCAAAAGAGCGAGCTATTGAGCTTCTCTCGGGGGATATACCCAATGAAAAGCTCATTCTTAGTCAAGGTCTCTCAGATACATACAAGGTCGGTGGTAAAAATGTATCAGTAACAAGTCCTGAAAGTATAAATATCAACCAATCGCATGTACAAGTTGTGACCAAAATGCGGGAACGAAAGCCGGGGTCTGAGCCACAATCTGGTGATCGGGTACCATACATTCTCACAAAGACTACAGACCCCAAAGCTAAAGCGTATGAAAAGGCCGAGGATCCAAAATATGTAGAGGAGCATGGTATTCCTGTAGATTATCACTATTATTTCCTTAACAAGTTCCTCAACCCCGTCTGCGATCTTCTAGATCCACTCTATGAAAATGTGAAGGAAGAAATCTTTGGTGAAATCATCAATCAACACAAACCCCCCAAGCCGAAGAAGGAACCATCCCTCAGTGGTATGAAGAAAGATGAACTCGTCGCTGAATGTAAACGTCTTGGTTTGGATGAAAGTGGGACACTCGTAATTTTACGCGGTCGCCTTAAGGAGTCAAGGATGAAAAAGCAACAATCAGTCGAAGACTTATTTAAAAATTATGAGCAAAGTACAAGTAAGAATGAGCCGTTATGAAAAACTTGTAAAACTGTTTGACGAAGAAGTCGATGAGCAGAGGACACTAGCACTCAACGATTACGCCGAAGTGATTTCAAAAAAACATGCGATACCACTAGAACTTCTTCTAAAAGATATACCCAAGAGTTGTACATCCACCATTTGTAGAGGTACAAAATCATCTGGTGATAGGTGTACATTCAGGGGTGTTTATAATGGATATTGTCGTCACCACAAGGCGCAGGGTGAACGTATATGTCAGCGAAGTTTATCGAGTTCTAGTTTACACAATCACGGTCCAGAACAAATGTTTGTGCGGAATTGCCCGGGGTGTAATAACGGGCTTATAGAATTGAATACTATTATATAGTAATGAACAAGAGTGATATTCTACTAACATCCATTAACAATTTTTACACCGAAGAAAAGAATAAAACTACACTACTAACAATTTTAGATAAAACGAGTGGGATTTCTCTTAGAAATTTGGAATGGTTTATTACAAATTATTCAAAGAAAAACCACACTTCATACACAACTGGTGATGGTAAATTATTTACTGTCCATTGTGCGTATAAGTCTTCTCTAGATGGGTATAGCAAAAAACTATTTGACCCGTTTTGTAGGTCACAAAAGTTTGGTTATACAATCCCGGGGACATCTCATGAAATTCAAACGACATTAGCTCAATTGAATTTCATCAAATGGTGCATTAAGAACCGAATCATTGATTATATTGCTGAAAATAAGGACGCGTTATTTAGTAAGCAATCGACATGAAACCATTTTCAAACTTAAATGTTTGATAGCCCGTGTAATACATATGTAGCGTGAATTTATCTAGGTCTACATTTACTAGGCTCGTATCCAACTTGACTTCAATCGCCGTTTTGTCAGATTGTATCTGACTAAAATCTAAGCTCCCCGATGGTTCCACATTTACCGGATTCATCGAGAAGCTATATGTATAAATGTTTCTCGTTGGTCTTGACAATCTTTTTTGTACTGGCATTAGATACTTATAATATGTGTGTGTAGTGTCTGAAATATTTGGCATTTTATTACCATTTATATAGAAACTTGCCGATTTCATGATGGGGGCAAAGAATGAATACGTTTCATCGAAATTTACATTTGATGAAAAGTTGAAACGATTGTGCATTAGATATTCACCATCTTCAGAAGGTACTGGATCTCCTGTCGCGATGTTTTCATTCTCAAATTTAACATTTCGAAAAAACCAATGAATACATTTTACTGGAATATTTGGTGTAAGATTATTTCGTATAACATCTTTACCCTCATCAGTAATAATTGTTGGGTGTTTTCTCACCAAGTCTGTCAGTAGCATCTGCTGCTCCTTCATCATAAAGATACGTTCTTCACCACCGATTGTGATTTCCTCTGTGATGATATCAAACGAGGGAAGTTCGAGTGTTTTGGTGGTATCTGTGAAGAATGTTTGTTTATGAAATTCAAGTTCAAAAATTATTTTTTGATTGAATATTGAACACAATGGAAAATATGGTCTATTTGGTTTATTTGTAGAATATTCATCACTCGCATATTTTCTAGAAAAAAAGAAATGAATTGGTATCACCAAATCTGACTCAAATTTTGCATAATTTGGATTTGATTCCGACGCATCGAATCCTAAATTTCTATTTACAAGAAATCTATTTGCAACCTTTTCGCTGGTTTCCAAATAAAGCTCATCGTAAAGTATACCCCAATCGTCGTAGACTTTCTCGACTTCTATATCATCAACATGCATTGTGATACTCTTTAGAATGTGTCTACCAAGTTGATCTGCGTAGTTTTCATTCGACGGACTGTTGAGTGCTGGCATCTTTATACTCAACCACATGTTACTTAAAAGATCACCCATATTCTTGGGTTCGAACTGCACTTTAATCGTTTGATTAAATGGCCAATTGGCAACTTGTCCAGGATTGATTACATGTTTACTTCTATGATATTTTCTAAATTCGGAGTGTCTCTTGTCTTCTACATAATTAAAGAAGGACTCGTCTGGTTCTTTAGAAAGCAAATACGTGTCTTGCTTTCCAATAGCTTTAAGTGAAATCTTCGCAGCTTCACCCATACCTACTATTGCTTACATATTTTTAATATCCATTTTCCACATATCGATGTGGGATGTCTTTTTCATTATCTCAAGTTCCTCGCGAGTTTGCTTCGCTTCTTGGATGAGAGCCTTTACACTTTCCTCTGTATACTGGACAGTCTTGATATTAAGTAGGTAGTCGTGACTTCCGGCAATTTGTGGGAAAATACCTGCAAGTTGTCGTTCAAGGTCTTGTTTTTTACGCTTGAAAACCACGATGTCACCCTCAATGACCATTGTGACAAACTTTGATTTGTATCCACACATGGTAGCTCTCGTTTCAAGAACTTTGATGAGATGAGCCTTTCTCTTGATGTAGTGGTCAATGCGAAGTTCCACAAAGTCTTTCAGGATTTCTTCTGGACTTGAGTATTTGTAAATACCCTTTACTGGGTGGAAAAGATGCATGTTCGATACATGAAAAGTTTTTCGTAATTTGAGATCTTTGACGAGATCTTTTCCCGAATAATCCATGATTTCAAAATGAACATCTTCAGTCGTTGAGTTATTTACGAAACCACCAATTAACTTCTTTTCAACAAGACCGTCGAGGTATTCTTTGTAATCTTGTGTCCAACGACCTGGGGGTAATTCGGTAATTGTAATATTCATCCCAGACCACTTCCACACACCCTCCATCATCCACGTATCCCCCTCCATGTGTACCTTTCCCTTGAACCCCTTAAACCAAGGTCTCATAGGTACCATAGACTTTCCATCGAGAATTCTTTGGATATTGTCCTTGATATCCTTTGGATTGAATGGAGGCACATAACAACTGAAACCCGTACCAATACCTTCTGTACCATTTATAAGAACCATTGGTAAAGTTGGCATGTAGAAGTCTGGCTCAATAGGGCGACCATCATCATCCAAATAGTTGAGAATTGGGTCATCTCTCGGATCAAAGATTTTTCGTGCATCTTTTGTGAGCTTTGTAAAGATATACCTCGTCTGAGACGCATCCTTACCACCCATGAGACGAGTACCAAATTGACCACATGGTTCAAGAAGATTGACGTTATTTGAACCCATGTAGTCGTTGGCCAACTTTACAATTGTATCTGCGAGAGATACTTCACCGTGGTGATATGCACTCTTTTCCGCAACATACGCAGCCAGTTGAGCGACCTTCATTTCATCTTTGAGATTCTTTTGAAAGCACGCATACATGACCTTACGTTGTGAAGGTTTGAGACCATCCGCCATATGTGCGATAGAACGCTTCAAGTCCGCCAAACTGAAATTGACAAGATCCTTGTGTACAAAGTTCGAGATGCTCAAGTTTTTTACGTGACCGTATGGAACTTCCAATTCTTTTGGATCTTTCGCCGTACTTTCAAGAAGCCAAGACTTTCGGTCATCCGCCTTCTTTTTATCAAAAGCGAGAACGATTGACTTATCCGTCATTATGTCCATATCAAACTTCACGGTGAGATCTTGAATCTTCTTGAAGTAATCTCGAGCCTCAGCACTCGTACTCGTACCGAGACCCTTGTAGTACTTAATTTTCCACCCAGGTTGCCCATTCCCATACCAAGTACGAAACGCGGAGTCCGTATAGAAAGATTTGGATTGACCACCCTTTGAGGCTTTGATGATTGGTGTTACCATAGACACAACAAAACCCAACTTGAGAAGACTTGGCCAGAAATAGTGAATCATATTGAGAATGAGACCTTTGATGTGGGAACCGTCATTATCGGCATCCGTCATGATCATGAGACGACCATAGCGAAGCTCGGAAACACTGGTATACTCCTTACCTTGTTGAAGTCCCAAAATCTTCTTGAGATCGTTGAACTCTTGGTTTGATGTAAGTTGTGCGATGGATGCATCCCGGACATTCTTACACTTCCCACGAAGAGGGAAGACACCGTAGTGATCGCGACCAACCACAGAGAGACCCGCAACCGCGAGCGTTTTCGCAGAATCACCCTCTGTCACGATGAGTGTACACTTGCCAGAATGCGCCGTACCAGCTTTGTTGGCATCATCCAACTTGGGAATACCTGTGATTTTGGATTTACGCGAGCCGTCGGACTTTGAGAGTTCCTTCATCTCCTTGAACTTTGAGAGAGCCAAGAGTTCTTCTTGGATGCCAGTCTTGAGTGCATTTTTAATGAAACTCTTGGAAGCTTCAAACTTACTGCCAAAGTCTTGGGCCTTTGAGGTACACTCAGATTTGACCTGACTGGAGAAGGTTGGGTTCTCAAGGGTTGCCTTGACAAAAATATTAAAAGTATTTTTGACCTGTTGTGGCCTCAATTTAATCTTCTTTGCCATCTCATCGATGATACCTGCGGCAATATGAGATGTCACGTGATCTACGTGCGTACCACCTTTGGTTGTACAGATACCATTCACAAATGACACTTGTTCGAGGCCATTTTCGGAAGGTCCAATACACACGGTCCATCTATCACTTGTAAATGTACACAATTCATTGATACCCTCATGCATCTTGGCGTATGCTTCAAATGATGTTTTGGGAAGAACGTCTCCTTGGAGTTTGATTTTACAACTTGGAGTTGTGCAGATATTTGCATCCCAAACACGCTTTTCAAAGATCTTGTAAATTGAGGCATCCATCTTTTTCATCCCAAATCTTTTCCAATCTGGGATAAAAGTGATTGAAACCGAAGAAGTTGAGCCACTGTGTTTTGTAATTTTTGGTTGATGGCACACGGTCATATTGTTTTCCCACTTTTGTGAGTATGTCTGCTTTGTTTCGTGATCTTTGATGATGATTGAGAATTCCGATGAGTAGATGTTGGTCAATTTAGCACCGTAGCCATTACGACCACCGACAACGCGCTTCTTCGTGTCGTCATAATTTGTACTTGTGAGTAGATGTCCAAATGTAAGTTCGGGATTCCAAAGTCCCTCCTTTTCATGCATACGAACACCAATACCACCGAGGGGACCATTATTTTCAATGGTGACCGCACCGGTCTCCTTGTCTATCCTCGCCGAGATGCTCGTAACACTCTTCGGATGTACAGAGTTTCGGTCGATTGCATTGACAAGAATTTCGTCAAATATTTTGAGCAGAGCTGGTGAATAATTGATACTTTTCTTTTCGAATTTGTTACGAGCCTTGTTAAGAATCCAGTACGATTCAGAACTGATGTCCACCGGACCAACGTATGAATCTGGTCTCTTAAGAACATGTTCAATGTGGGTGAGTTTTTGAATGCTTTCGCCCATTTTTCTTGATTTATTAATACACGAGGCTCTCACTTAAGCTATTTTTGTTAAAAAACAAAGGTAGGGGTCTTTGATTTTTAATAATTATCTATTTAGTTCCATTATATCCATTATTATAACTGTCATGAAATTTTATAGTATTACTCTCGTTGCTAAGTAATTCGTTTTTGGTGAGTACATTATACCATTCTTGAATTTTTTTGAAATGAAGATACCCAAATTGAGCTTCGGTATCCGAAATTTTAATGTATCTCGAATTAGGGTCATCTGCCACTTTACAGAGTTCATGTGCAAATTTACTCAAACGATATCCATTCGGCACCCATTTTTTTCTAATGTAAAGAGCGTCTCTGATTTCTTCTTTCCATCTTATGTGAAATGTTCTTGTAGTCTGACCAATGTAACGTTTTCCGTTATCTAAATTTACCACCTTGTATATTCCACACCACGGCAAAATTTCGTTGTTATTTGCCATCATCTCTTGAAATCAAGTGTATCACCCCCTTTAAAAGGGTTTATTCTCTTCAAGAATTTTGTAAAAATCGTTCACCCATTTCTTCATTTCGTCTCGTGTAATTGCAAGCGTCTTTGGTCTATCAAACTTAATTGCCCCTATTTGTCTCAGAGCATCTATCCGCGGGTTAAATTTTATGGGTCCATCCATGTAACAACATTTACACATGTGTACATTACCAACAAGGTAGGCATTATTGAGTTCAAATGGTAAATTAGTCTCACAAAGATACTTATCAAAAAGATTGTGTTCCCATCCAGCACCCTGTTTGTAGTATGGATCAAGTGGTGCCAAGCATCTATAACATAAATACTTCCATTTTATTTTCATCCTTATAGATAGAAGATGGCTTATCTTTATTTGATAGCTGTGATATTTGTACTTTACCTCATGATGCAAAATAAGACTCGCGGTATGAACATGGCTATTGAGAAACTCGTCAGACAGTCGGCACGTTACGCAGTCGCTGCGCAACAGGACGCTTCACCTGTGATAGCCATCCTTCACGCGAACTATGCGGCGGCATACTTTTACGCACTCAAGGACATCGCTTCCGAATCCCAGATCCACAATGCAACGGGAATAGATGTCAAAAAGTTTAAGGAACACATCACAAATGTTCAAGATATGGTGACGCGAAAAACTTCCGAGAAATGCCCAGATTTTGTTGGAGAAGTTGACATCTATTTGGCTCAAATTGGTGGTGAGGCTGCTTAAAATAAAAATGAGATAGTTCCATATGAACAACTATGTGGTCGTTAGACAACCCAATGACCACATTGTTTTAGGGGTAAATGAAGATTATGTCATAGAAATACCCATGGAAGAGAGAGATGAGGTGCAACTTGTTTGTACTGAAAAGCGTATATTAAACTTCATATTGTTTATTATATTTCTTATGTTAGCTGGATCTACAATCATGTGAAACCTAAGTCGTCTTCAAACTTCACATTATTCATCTCTAAAAATGCAAGTAATTCGTGATACTATGTGGAATGCCTGCCTCTCTGATGCGACAAAAATGTATCGTCTCAGAGAGCCAAATGACAAATGCTATCGTTTAGCGGATGCGACTTGGAAGTGTAAGATGTCCTATATCAAACACGATAATACAAAAAAGAAAAAAGCCATCGTGGTTCTTGATGCACCACCAAAGGCAAACACTCCCGAACAGCGAACAAATCACAAAATATGTTGTGCGATCACAATGGCTGGCAAGCCGTGTCGATTCAAGGCTGTGTGCGGTGATTATTGTAAAAAACATCGGGTGTCTTCCACGAGTATCGGAAGTAAAGTAAACGTAAATGATCTACTAAGCAAGCTTGACGGAATTAAAATCCAATAGTATTATAAACAATGCTTTTAGATCAGGAGAATCTTAGACCTGTAATCATAGCGATGGCTTTGTATTTGACTATTGCCACACTCATCCCCCGCATAATCAAAAAACCGACCGGTGTTAAAATTTTGGATGATATTGTCATGGCCTTGATCGCCGAAAGGGGATCTTTAATGAGTCACACCATCATTCTCGGTATCGTTGTTCTTGGCACCAATTATATTCACGAAGAATTCATGTGATACACTGGTTGCTGAAACTAGTTTTTTGGTATGTTCGTGATCCATGTGGCGTACATTTTTGTCACTCACATCTTTCATGAATTCCAAAAGTTGACCAGGATTTGGTTTACCCCATATCATCCCTTTTTTGAATAAGAAATCATCATCGGGTAACTCCTGAACACCACATTCAATAGTATACGGTGTTTTAATATATTCTGGCGCGCCGCCATAGTTTGTTATAATCACGGGTTTGTTTCGCATCGCTGCCTCAACTGCACCCATTCCAACTCCTTCCGACGAAGAAAAACTCACGTAACAGTCCGCCCGATCGTGTATTTTATTCATTTCTTCATCTGAAATAAGACCATTTATCAATTCAACATTTGGTATATTCAACTGTATATCCTGTTTACATGTAGCTTTTACAAGTAATCTTGTATTTGGATTATTTAGTCGAATGAATGATTCTAATATGAATTTAAAATTCTTTCGTGGATCGAGTATATTTCCTATGTGATAAAATACATACGGTTTCGGTGGTGGTTCCGGTATATGCGCATGAATAATATAAAATTCATTGGTCGGAAACTGTTTCGAGAGTACCCTCTTACAGAACTCGCTTGGAACGGCAACCTTTTTGAATTCTTTCATTAAAAGACCATAATCTTCGTGAACAGTTTCAGTCTCACACACGGTCATACACGCTAGATTTTTGACTTTATTTCGAATGTATGGAAGCCTTTCAAGATGATACCCGATCGGTAATAGAAATACCAAAGCATTTTCAGATTCAGGGAGATCGTCTGTTATTTGATAATATTTAGTACCAGGAAACAACTCAACATACTTGCTTGCATGTTGACCAATACCAGTCAGGAGATGCGGACCTATGATGATCATTTGGTATAAAGATAATGTTGCTTTTATATATATTAAAATGAATCCATTGCAACTACGCAGAGAGATTGAAGATGAAATGAAACGCTCTCGTCTTGACAAGGGTCGTATTCTCGATCTTCTTTTGAAGATTGTTGACTCAGGAGTTGGTAGTGAAGCCAGCGAAGGTCCAGCCGGTCCAGCCGGTCCAGCCGGTCCAGCCGGTCCAGTCGGTCCAATGGGTCCAGCGGGAGTTTGCCAGTGTAAGTGTACCGCGACCGGTGCGGTGGTGGAAGCCCCAAAGAAGGCAACTACCACTAAAAAGACGACCAAAAAAACTAGCACCACCGGTCCTTCCACCTCCGCTTAAGTGTTGATATGTAGTTTTCAGAGAACTCGGGATATTTTTCCATTAATATCTTTGTAAGCTCAAATTCAACCTCAGTCAAGACTCTTTCATCAGAAGTACCAATTTCCTCACTCGTTGGAAGATTTCTGACATTTTCAAATCTATTCAGAATACCTTCAATCATCACTTACTGATATAGTTTTTATATTTTTTATATCAGTAAATGAAACATATTGATTTTTCGAGACCAATCAGACTTATAAATCCCAATATTAAAAAGAAAAATACACCCCAAAAGACCTATCATGAAAAGATTTTGTTTACTAAAAAGGTTACATGGTTACCGGACCCGAAGAGATTCCACGATTCACCCACCAGACAAAGGTCCCAAATATTGTAGTTAGAATTAATACTAAAAGACCAAAAGAGTACTTCTTTTTAGGTGGTTCTGGTGGCTCATCTGGTAATTTCCGCACGTTCTCGTTAAGTACATCTATTTTATCGAGTAGCTTTTGTAGCGCTAGTAGTATTTGCAGATCACGGTCTTTAGGTTTCTCTTTAACATTTACAGTTGTAATTTCGAGAATCATGTACCACTTTGCGTCTGGTTGAAGTAATTTATAGTCGTTATCATCTTGCTGTTCGTATATCTTGAAGTTCAATTTCTTGATTGAAATTGGGTTAAAGTAGTTTGTTTGACGATTAAAACTTCTCCATTGTTTGTCTCTCAGAACCAATCCGCTACTCCCAGAAAAATGTCTTTCTAGTGGGACTCTCGCGAGTATCTGCCCATGGCGTTCGTCTAAAATTTGTGCGAGTTTTGGTACTTCGGGACACACAATATCCACAAACTTAGCAATATCTGTATTCAAATTTGAGGTATTCTCCCCAACCTGTGTGATATAGAAGTCTACCATTTTGATGCCAAGCACGCGGCTCATGTCCTCAACATGTGTATTAGATTCAAGTTGAAGATCAAGTGAAAATGTATTGTTTGTACCATTCACAAAGTTTGAGTCAATTATGACATATTGTACCTTTTTGGGTATGTCGTCAAGTGACATTCTGAAGTATACTGATATAAAAAAATATGACACTTTAATACAAATGTACGCCAAGGCAATTTACAGAACTATCATGTCAATGACACCATTCTATATTGAAAATTTATGTGTATGGGTAAAGGCTGCTGTATGGGATGCCCCAAGACGCATCTATCTGGATATTGATTTGGAAAAACACCGAATTGAAATGGAACAAGAACGCCTAAGTAAGATCGCGGGTAAGGTAATCTTAAATGAATAGATGGACTTTATCCCACTCGTGACGGACGATTTTAGAATCGCATTCTGTCAAGCAACTGAACCACTGTGTTCAGACGTTCAACGAATCATCTGGAAAAAACTTCTTTACGAAGATATAGAGTTAAAACCTCCACCGACACCTCAAAAATGTCGTATAAAATACTCAAGAGTTTCTGGGAACTCCTTGCCCCAGCACCTATTCGGAGATCTACTCCTGAACCAGTGACGGAAGAATTCAAAGAATACCGCGAAATCATCGCTACAAATGAAGTTGGAGAAAGAATAATTCTACATTTACCAAGAAATTACAGCCTAAGTTACAATTAAAGTTTTAATAACTATATCAAAATAATGGATCGTCAACATCTTGAAAACTTCCGTTTGAAGTGTGAAGAAGTACTTTCACAATTCAAAAAGAAAAGACGCGACAATTTCGTCAAATATGGAGATACCCAATACGACGAACACATTTCAAGACTTCTTTCTCTCACATCTCGTATTAACGATGAGATTCGCTCCATTGACACATACGAAGATACGAAAGTTGTGAATAACCTTCTTGATGAATATGACACATTTGAGAATATGTACGATAAATTGGTACAATCTCTAAAGTTTGAATTTGAAAATATTGACAAGCAAACTTGGTACGATGAACATTTTGACAACTGGTCTACGATGCCAGACCGACAGGATTGTGAAATGTATCCACTTCCACAAAGACTTCGTTATTCAGAATGTCGCCGAAAAATGTTTGACCATCTTGAGAGAGATTGGAAAAGAAAGACATTCCCAACATTAGCAGATCGCCTAGAATTTTTCTGAGTTGTAATGTTAAGATGAAATGGAGAGTCGTCAAGTGTTTTTATATTCAAATGAGACAACATCTCACATTTTCCATTGTGAGTGAGGGTCTCGGTTCTTTTATAAAGAAAGTTGCTAAAGATCTTTTCCCTAAAAACTTAAATAAGGAGTTGTGTCGTGGGAGAAATAAACACAATGGTGCCACGACCAAGAGTGGTTGTTAAAACCGAGTACTACTATTCATCTGGTGATGATAGTGATTATGAAGATGACTTCAACCCCGTGAGTGAATCTGAATCAGAATCTGATAGTGAGGTAGATTCGGAATCCGAAGTGTCCGATTCCGATGATGGTACGGATTACGAGTCGGAAACAGAACCCGACTCCGACTCCGAAGAACTAGATGACCCAAAGCCTTACTTTGGTAAGGGTTTCCGCGTCTATTTTGATAGTCACGCCGATAAGAAATTCTTCATGCAAGCTTTTGGTTTTCATGAAGCCTAAGTCAAATAAGGAATAGAGTTTTAATAATCACTTCAAAAAAATGAACAATCTCACATTTGACGAGTGTAGATCTCGTGCTAACGATGCTCTATCTACACTCGTAGGATATTCTATCACGAAAGAAGACCTGAAAAGATGTTTGAAAGATTGGTACGATCGCGGAAATAATTATTGTTTGGGTATGCGGAATGTTAAACACGCATATCGGCGAATGCCTAAAAAACCATGGGCAACCAAAGAATGGGTGGCTATGAGAGATATCAAGTTGTACAAATTTATGATCGACAGGTTTTCAAATGTATTTTGGGAAAAGGTTTGGGACAAGCATTCACTCATCCCATGTTCTCCAAAATTCAAATGTCTTCATGGTGTGGATGAAGCTTTGCGTTCTGAAAAATTCTACAAGATGTGTCGTCAAGAGATAGAAAAAATGTAACAATATAGTAGATATGAAAGGACCCAAACTCCTTCCAAAGAAAATCACTTCCAAGATGAACAAGCGCGAAACAACGAAATATGAAAGACTCCAAAAAGAATGGATCAAAACAGGTGATGATATGGTCAAAGCTCAAGCTGAATCTGTTGATTATGGTCGCGAAATAGATAATATTGAAAACCCAACCGCTACTATGCGAATGAAAGACAAGGCGCTTATCACTAAAGGTTTCAAGACTGAAGAAAAAGCGTTTAAGAAGGCTGATGAGTATGATAAATACAAGAAGAAGATGGAAGAAAAGTATATCTGAATGAACTTTAAGATTGTCAGGTTACAGCACTTCGATCGAACACAAAACCGAGAAAGTTACTAACATTTAAAGGGCTTTGACTGTATCGAGAAGCGTAACACCCCAGAAGGTGGATAGTTGAAATTGTGAAATCTTCCAACATGCGAGCTTAAAAAATATCAATAGATATTAGATGTCTGTCGGTGCGACACCGAGTTTAAATTTTATCGGTGACACCGTCGATGACGTAGCACCACACGCTATGTCTGAGATGCGTGGTATTCGTTTTTTAAGTGGAAATTCACCCACAACGGGAGCGATAAGTTTGGGTGACTTTAGGAATCAGGTAATAACCACGGGCTTGAAAGAACAAGCCAAGATCCAGGCGTCGGATAAAGAGGCTAGCGACGAGTTCGGCTGGTCCGTCTCCATCTCCGGGGACGGGAATACCGCCCTAATTGGGGTGCCCCGAGAGGATACGGGTGGGGATAGAGCCGGTGCCGCCTACATCTTCACGCGTTCAGGCACAACGTGGACCCAACAACAGAAGATCCAGGCGTCGGATAAAGAGCAGCGGGACGAGTTCGGTTATTCCGTCTCCATCTCCTCGGACGGGAATACCGCCATAGTTGGGGCGTACCTGGAGGATACGGGTGCGACTGACGCCGGTGCCGCCTACATCTTCACGCGTTCAGGTGGGACTTGGACCCAACAAGCCAAGATCCAGGCGTCGGATAAAGAGACTAACGACTGGTTCGGTTGGTCCGTCTCCATCTCCGGGGACGGGAACACTGCCATAGTTGGGGCGACTGGAGAGGGTACGGGTGACACCGGCGCCGCCTACATCTTCACGCGTTCAGGTGGGACTTGGACCCAACAAGCCAAGATCCAGGCGTCGGATAAACAGGCTTACGACAATTTCGGTTGGTCCGTCTCCATCTCCTCGGACGGGAATACCGCCCTAGTTGGGTCGCCTGGAGAGGGTACGGGTGGGGTTCTAGCCGGTGCCGCCTACATCTTCACGCGCTCAGGCACAACGTGGACCCAACAACAGAAGATCCAGGCGTCGGATAAAGAGCAGGTGGACCGGTTCGGTTATTCCGTCTTCATCTCCTCGGACGGGAATACCGCCATAGTTGGGGCGTATGGAGAGGATACGGGTGCGACTAGCGCCGGTGCCGCCTACATCTTCACGCGTTCAGGCACAACGTGGACCCAACAAGCCAAGATCCAGGCGTCGGATAAAGAGGCTAACGACCAGTTCGGTTATTCCGTCTCCATCTCTGGGGGTGGGAACATCGCCGTAGTTGGGGCGTACCTGGAGGATACGGGTGGGGATAGAGCCGGTGCCGCCTACATCTTCACGCGTTCAGGCACAACGTGGACCCAACAACAGAAGATCCAGGCGTCGAATCTAGAGGGGGGCGACGAGTTCGGTTGGTCCGTCTCCATCTCCTCGGACGGGAACACTGCCATAGTTGGGGCGCGGTTCGAGGATACGGGTGCGTCTGGCGCCGGTGCCGCCTACATATTTATTCAAAGTGGTTATTACATATAGAAGACCTCGATGCCTATTACCCTTAATAAACACACAGTAAGATCAGATGAAGCAGTACACACCGCGTCTGTTGGAATCCATTGAACGTACTCGGTACCGAAGTTTTCCACGTAAATCCACCCACATAATTAAAGTATAACCCCATACTATAGGTATGTTGTCTCGCCAAATAATTGTACCATTTTCGTTAAAGACACATCGTAGACGAGTTACAGCCCGTGTACATAAAAGTGAAGATGCGTGGGATCCAGACGATCAGCGTCGTATTAACGAAAATAAAAATTGGAGAGCTGGTGACCCCGAAGAAGATGCGTGGGATATAGACAAAGAGCGTGACGCAGCGAGATACAAACGGGAATCGTTGGAATCTGTATTTAGGTTGAAAACTGACGGTGAAGAAGAGACTTTAAAGAAGATGAGAGAAAGAATTGATAAATGGGAAGAATATATAGATAAGGAAATGGGTAGTTATGATAGTAATGATTAGAAGAATCGCAAGTATTTTTTTGAAAGATGAAAAACCTAAACTCGGGCGCTGGAATCTGAAGACATGTGAGGACATGGTAACATCTATCAATTCTATTTATCAAAATAGGGATCACTGCGGCGATACAATTTGTAAAACACCCAAACAGGCATCTGAATATCTTACAGAGAAGAAACCTAAGTTGTAGCTAATTATTTATAATTTAAGACAAAATGATCACAGGCGATCCTATTAACGACGACATCCAATGGCTACTTCAAGAACTTAAACAAGTTGACAAAGATCTTGAAGCAGTTAACGCGTACCGTAGTTTTACTGAACGCGGAAATACAGTGTCCATCAGATATGCGGCGATAGATGAAGAGGCGGAAATTAAAGCGTACCTTCAAAAACAGTTAGATGTTTTGAATTATGCGAGAGACAATATAGTTTTTGAACTAGGATGCTTGGACGAAAGTTACTTAGACAAAAGATAACTTTATTGTTTAAGAATGGAAGACCTCCGACATGTAATGCGCATCATAGATGAGAACTCTGTAAAATTACCGGAGGGGGATTACCTTGAAATATGTAACCGACTACAAAATATTTTCAGAAATAGAGAAGTCAAAGAGATGACCCCCATAGTTGATTACGAACACTTCGAGATTTACATGGAAGGTGTGACCGATACAGCGTTAGACTATTTTTACGATCGTTATTATAGTGAATCACTTGATCGTGATATTGAATTCCTCATGTATCAGAAAAGGTATCTGGAAAGTGAAATCAATTGTATGAAACCTTTAAAACGTATAACTAAATTCACAAAATATCACGCTATTAGACATTATTGTCAAATGCATGAGATAGTATTAGAACAATATTCACCAGAATTTCTTAAAAAGCACCATGACGAATATGGTTTTGATATAGGTTGTCCCGGTGAAAGTTTTAACACCGGATTACAAAAACTATATCGTTCGTATTTAATGATTGAAAATCACTATAGAAATCTTTATCGTGTGGCACTTGAAAAAAAAATTGAAAAGATTGTTGGATGGATTGACAATTTTGATGATATGTGAACCTAAGTTAGACCTAGTCATGTGTAATTCAACTGTAATTATGGAAGATCTCACCAGCCTCATGCAATCTATTGACCTCATTTCCAAGTCAATCCCAGAGGGGGAATACTTGAAAATGTGTCACAATATGAAAAACTTATACAAGGTCGTGCCACGACCCACTTCACCAGAGGCACATTTACCGAGAGTTCGTGTGCCTAGACCCATTGTAGATAGTGATTCAGATTCGGAAGATGATGCCGAGTTCCAAATAGTTCCTCGTTATGAAGCTGAACGAGCTGAACTTGCGGGAATCGGTGCTATTATTGGTCGTTACACTCGTGAGATAAAGCAGGTAGAGAGTAGACTCAGATATTTGAAAATTAAGCAGCGTGTAACCGCTGGTGTGCGAAAAGATGCCGTGCGAGAGCGGGCGCAACAACTTGGATTTAGATTACGAGAATACACAATCGAAGAACTTCGTGCAAAGGGGCATCACATACCCGATGAACGGAGTTTTTATAAAAATTATCTCGAGAGACAAAACTTAAT
>Ga0255765_1002707_pt1 | contig 19762 bp, 11 predicted proteins | sample 041ome_8_FD_179965 | JGI IMG/M metagenome (GOLD analysis project Ga0255765, IMG submission 179965) | Coastal salt marsh microbial communities from the Groves Creek Marsh, Skidaway Island, Georgia - 041407BS metaG (version 2) | ecosystem: Environmental > Aquatic > Marine > Intertidal zone > Salt...
GTCTCTCTCTCTCTCTCTCTCTCTCTCCGTGTGTTGTTCTTCCCTAACGAACTTTTTTTTGCCCTAGTTTAATTTAGGGTTTTCGACGTTTTCTATTATTTAGGGTTTCAAAATTTTTGACAGTTAAAAAACCTCCTCTTTTGCGTCGTCATCACATACGAGCGCGATATGGTCTCTTCTTCCACTTCGTTCGAGGAGAACGCGTCGTTGGCCTCCTTGATCGCGTTCGGCGCGACGTTTGGCCTCGCGCACGTGTTGTCCGGCCCGGACCACGTCATCGCGCTGGCGGTTATCGCTTCTTCTTCGACGACGACGACGGATGATGATGATGTCGCCGCCGCGTCGATTTCCAATTCAGACGATCATCGCGAAGAAGAAGAAGAAGAAGAAGAAGAAGAAGAAGCAACGACCGCCCGCGCGGACGACGAATGCGACGAAGAGAGAGGACGCACTTCTCTCTCTGTCTCCCTCAAAGACGACGACGGAAAAAGAAGAACGAGTAACAACAACAACAACAATCTAAGAAGAAGAAGAAGAAGAGAAAACGTCCTCCTCGGATTCTCCTGGGCGCTCGGACACTCCGTCGGTCTGTCGTTCCTCGTGTGCGCGTTCTTCTTGATGAAGCGAGAGTTAAACGTGAACGCGATTGGCGACGTGGGGGATAAGATCGTTGGCTTTACGATGATCGCCGTCGCGCTCGCGGCGGCGCGAGGCGCGAAAAAGTTTCGAGAGAGAGAAAAGGCGGAAAAAGAACACGTGAGAGACGACACGGCGGAAGGCGAAGGGGAAGAGAAGGCGCACGCGGGAGACGAAGTCGTGTTGGAGATTGATCCGACGGTTTTTGGTGCGAGAGTGGTGACGTCTGGTTCGAAGGAGCACGAAGAGATGCACGCGAGGAGGGAACCGCACGTGCACCAAAGCAGCAAACGCGGCGGGTGCGAGCGTCGCGAGGAGGAGGAGGAGGACGAGGACGATTTTCGCGGTGAGAAAGCGAGCGCGGTAGTAATCGTCGCGGACGAAGGAGAACCGAAAAGAGAAGAGAACGACCACCAAAAGTCCATTTCGAAGAACAGTCTTTGTTTCGACGACGACGACGACGATGCGACGAAGACAACCGCGGCGGCGGAGAAGAAGAAGAAGAAGAAGGACTCTTCGACCGGAGACAAGGCGAAAAAATCAGCCTTCCTCGTCGGCCTCGTCCACGGCGTCTCCGGCGTCTCCGGCATCCTCGGCGTCCTCCCTGGCGTCGTCTTAAACTCCTCTTCGAAATCAGCCGCGTTCATAGTATCTTTCCTCCTGTGTTCTACGTTCGCCATGACTCTTTTCTCCGTCCTGTTCGGCGAAACGTTGCGAAAAGCCGCCGCCTTGGCCGGCGCCGGGCGGCGAAAAAAGCTCGACGCCGCCAACCTCGTCGTCTTCTGGGTCAACGTATTTTTCGCCGTCGGCGCGTTCGCGTGCGGATGCGCGTGGTTGTATTTATCGTTCAGCGGCAAAGGCGTGGACGTTTGAGAGAGAATGAAAGAGTGTGTGTTGTATAATGTTTAATGTAATGAAAGTCATCCGTGTCGCGCCTAACGCGCGTGTAAAAATATCTCAAAATCACTTTTCTTCGAGTCTTCATTTCCTTCACAAAACACGCAATACTGCTCTAATAAACGATCGAAAAGCAGAGCTGCGACGGGAAAAAAATGACGACCAACGACGCCAAAGCGAGCGAACGGAGAGAATTCTTCGTCGACGCGTTGGCCGGATGGGTCGCCGGCGCCAGCTCTACCGTCTGCGTGCAACCGGTGGATACGATTTTGACGAGGGTACAAAGCGCGTCGATTCCCCGTCGTCAACATTCAAGTGGCGGCGAATGGGTCACGACGACGACGACGACTTCGGCGGCGGCTGCGACGACGACAGGAACAACTGCCACGGCAACAACAACAACAACAACATCTACAACGACGACGACTAGAAATGTACTCCGTTCCGTGTTTCGAGACGGCGGGTGTAAAGCTTTCTTCCGCGGTCTTCCGGCGGCGACGATGGTGATACCGTTACAAAATATGCTCCTGTTCGTCGGGTACGGCGCGGGCGAGCGATGGATGGAAAAGAACAAGAACAGTAACGATAATAACACCGCAACGAGTAGCAGCAGCAGCAGCAGCAGCAGCGTCGAGAGTCTGATGCCGGTGTTCGTGGGTGGCGTGTGCGGTGGGATCGTTCAATCGTTCGTCGTGGCGCCGTTTGAGTTGTTGAAAGTGAACCAACAGGTTCAGGGCGGGTCGGCGGCGGCGGTCGCCGAGAGGTTGTTGCGGCGGAACGGCGGCGCCGGGCACCACCACCACGCGCACGCGGCGGCGGCGTCCGTAGCGTTTAGAGGATTAGGTTCGACGTTGTTGAGAGATGGAGTGCCACACGGAGTGTGGTTTCTTTCTTACGAGTATTTCAAGAGAAAATGTTTAGAGCGACAGAGAGGCGAAGACGAACGCCGCGGTTCTTTACTGCGAGGAGAAGAAGACAAAGAAGAGAAGCTTTCGTCGATCGAAGCGATGTCGTGCGGCGCGTCCGCGGGTGCCGTCGCGTGGGCAGTCGGATACCCGTTCGATACCATTAAAACGCACATTCAAGCGAATACTTCGAGCACGTATAAACCAAGCATTTGGGAGGCTTTTTCGCATTTGCGAAGAACGAATACGCTGTACAAAGGTTTCGGGCTGAAACTGTTGCGAGCGGTCCCGGCGTCGGCTATTTGCTTCGTATCGTACGAGGAGTGTCGAAAGCTCTTAGACTAATTCACGCGAATAGAATATTAAAACAAGAGAAAATGTTGTACATAATGAAAATCATTTAATTCTATCATCGCAAACGTTGTCATCGTCTCGCCGCCAATCTCGCGACTCTCACCGCCGTCGCGGCGTCGCGCGCTACCCACAATCCCGCCGGCGGACACGCCGCCGAGGCGAGAAAACCCGTGGATACTAACGCGGTCACACCAGCCGCGTGCGAAACGATGCCTGATTTGAACTTGTCCGACGCATACAAACCCAACGCGACGTTCTCGTCCTCGCCGTTTTCTTCTCGAACGTCGCTGTTATTATTATTATTATTATTATTCCTAGTGCTATTATCGCTATCGTCCTCTCCGTCTGCTACTCCAAAATACGCGTCGCTCGCGCTATCCCACAAACACCACACCCCTCGCCAAAACAACACGCAGCTCAGCGCGACGAAATACGTCGGCGGTGTAAACATCAGCACCCGCTTCCGGTGACTCGTCTGCGTCGTGCACGACAGCTCTCGCAACAGCAACAACTTCGCGTGCTGCGACGTCGCCAGCCCGCCGACGCCGGCGACGAAACACGCGAGACCACTTTTAAAAACATCCGCGGGAAACGCGACCTCGTCGAGAACGTACCACGCGCCTCGCCAAAAACTCGCCACGGCGACGCCGACGAACGTCGTCGTCGCCAAGAGCGGGATCTCAGACTCGAGGGAAACTTTGCTCGAAGAAGAGGAAGAAGAAGAGGAAAACTGTCGAGAACACCGACGACGACGAACACCACCACGCGCCGCGGCGGCGGCAGTCGCAGCGCTGGCGGCGAAGGAAAACGAAGCGGCAGCAGAAGTAGTGGTAGTGGCGGCAGAGAAAGCGCGAGCGCCATCCGTCGTCGTCATCCGTCGTCCTCGTCGCGCGCGTTGGTGCGTCGTTCGATGCGAGAGAAGAAAACGCTTCGCCAAAGTGGAAACGGCAGAAGACGAAGAACTACTCGCCGCCGAAGCAGCAGCGGCACCACCACCACCAGCACCAGCACCAGCGCATCGTCCGAGCTGCCGCACCACCGCGCGACCAACACTCATCGCTCCTCGCTGTCGTTGACGTTGGAGTCCCATTTGTTGTGTTTGTGCGTCCAAAATATCTCTCTCTCGAAGCGCTATCTCCACTTTACACATGTTTAGGGTTTTTCTGCCTTTTTTTCATTTTTTTTTTGTTTTTTTGTTCGTTCGTTGGTGTGTTTGTTCCGAACTCGTCGCTATACTTTTTGCTCTCTGTATACGTATTTTTTGCTTTTTTTCAACGCACGTGTCGCTTCAGAGACGTTTTCGCGACCTTTGGGTGGGTGCTCATATAGTGCATTTTATAGGGCAGGAGTGTATGATTTTTCTCTTTTTGGGCACGTTTATTTATTATCCTCACAAAAAAAAGAGAAGCAGTTTGTTTCTCTCTCTTCTCTTTACGCTCGCGCATTCACGCATATCGCGGACAGACAGACGCAGACGCGATATTATTGCGCACGCATCACCCTTGCGAACCTCTTCTTACTATAATACCATCGAGAGGAATATATTTATTTTTATAAATTTTTTTGTACACTGATTCAGAAATCATGATTGGAAAAGCGACCTTTCGCGTGCTTCTTTGCGCGCTTCTCGCGCTGTTGTGTGGCGGCTTGTTCGCGAACAACAACGTTCAGTTCGCGGATGCGACGTGCATTGGTTCAAACAGCGACATTGAGTCGTTTTTTGCCGGTCAGATCGATGCGGCGAACCCGCCAGAGTTACCGACGGCTGGTTCTTGCTGCCAGATGGACATCTGCGCGATTCCGTGCCCGGCGACGGTGCCTAAACCGGACGATTCGTTCGGCATCGGCGTCATTTGCATCGTGGTTTTGTTTTGCATGATTGGCATTGGGACCGTATATTTTGTGGGAGGTAAAGCGAAGAATTTCTTCGTCGCCGGTCGATCTTTGCCGTTACCGGTTGTTGTTTTGACCTTGGCGTCGCAATCGATCGACTCGAACGCGTTGTTAGGCAACGCGGATTTGAGTTATAAATACGCGTTTTTCGACGGCGCGGTGTTACCGATTGGTCTCGGCTTGTCTTTGATTTTGAACGCGTTGTTCTTTGCCAAGAAAATGAATAACGAGGGTGTTCTCACCTTACCGGATATTTACGGCAAACGTTACGGCGTCGCCACGGAGATCATCGCGAGTTTGGTCTTGTGCTGCTCTTTTCTTTGCTTGTTGGCCGGGAACTTGGTCGGCATGGCGAAAATTTTGTCCTACCTGTTTGATTTGGAAATCACCGACGGCGTCTTCTTATCCGGCATCATCATCTTGGTGTACACGGCGTGCGGTGGTTTGTTTTCGGTCGCATACACGGATGTCATTCAATCCGCCGTCGGTATGACTGGATGCCTCGCCGCCGTCTATTGGATCATCAAAAACGCAGAGTACAGCGCGCCTCCGCCGTCCATCGGATTCCCGGATTACGTGTATCCCGACGAAGCGACTGCAAAGTTGTACGACGGCGTTCCGTGCACGAACGTTCCGGATGCCTGGTGCTACAACACCGCGAAATGGTGCCCGTCTGATGATAACTGCAAAACCGATGCCGGCGCCTATCCGTTTGGCGACAAAGTCATCTACGACAAGTCCATGAGCGACCCGCGCGCGTTGACGCCGTTCCCGAACGCCATCTTGTTCAACTGGGCCACCATTTTCGTGCTTGGTTTCGGTAACTTGGCCGCTTTGGATTTCCAAGCCCGCTGTTTGGCGGCTAAGACGCCGTCTACGGCCCAAATCGGTTGCTTAATTGCCGGTTTGTTGACGTTCTTCGTCGGTATCCCGTTCGCTTACACGGGCGCCGCTACTCGTTACTATTTCGGTCCGGATTCTCCGTTCGCGGAATTTGAAGCGGACACGTGCTCGAAGATTCTCGGTTTACCTACGTGCGCGATGTGGAAACCAGACGATAACGCGTTCATTTACATGTTGACCCACATCGTTCCGAAAGGATTGGGCGGTTGGTGCTTACTCGGCATCGTCGCCGCGTCTATGAGTACGTGCGACGGCGCCATCTTGGCGCTTGGAACTGTATTCTCGCACAACATCGTCAGACACATGCCAGGAGATATGATTAAACCAGAAACGTTGTTACGCTGGGCGCGCATCTCTACCATACCGTTTGCGTTCATCGCGATGGGGATCGCCTCTGCGAAATCTGACACCACCGGATATTTGCTCGTCGTCGCCTTCGATGTCGCTTTAGCCGGCGCTGTCGTCCCGCTCTTCGCGGCTTTCTACGTCAAAGACCCGTCAGCGAACGCGGCGTTCTGGTCCATCTTTGCCGGCTCCTTGTGCCGCGTCATCTTGGAATTTTCCTTGAAAAAGGACGGATACTTGATCTACCCGTACGGCGGCGACGAGTTTTTGGATTACGGCACCGCGGCTTCGGATTTATACCCGGTGTTCTTCGATAAAACGAGCGCTGATTTGTGGGATCCAGCCGTGCAAGAATGCAAACAATCCAGGTTCGAAGATTGGACCGGCGTGGACTCTTTGGTCTCCCCGGCCGTCTCTTTGCTCGTGTTTACTATTTTACACGTCATGGAAAAAACCTGCGGTAACGTTTCTTGCTTCCCGAAGTCGTGGTTAACTCCATTGGAGAAGAACTTTGACGACGACGACGACGACGGAGCGGCCGCGCCGGAAGAAGTCGAAATGAAATAAACTTTTATTTTATTCGTGAATACGTATTATCGTCGAGAATAATACCCCTCCACATTTTGTTAATATGAAACGTGAGATTTTATTACACTCAGTCAAAAGTCACTTTTAAACTCTATGCAACACGAACTCTCTCGCGCGAAATTTTTTTTTTTTTTAATGCCGAAACGCTTCTTTTTGCGCCCGAAAAGCGCTCACACCCCAACAACGTCACATAATATATACATATATATCTACTTCTTTCGCGAAGAAGAAAAGAACTACCACATCACCAACACCGCGATCGCGCGCGCGCGCGCGCCGATACGTTCTTTCGAGGACGCGCATTCAAAGAAAAAACAACGCGCTTCGTTCTCGCGTTCTCTCTTCTTCTCTCTCTCTGAGTCTCATTTCTTCGAATCAAAAATCACATGCGAGAAAATCGCGAGAGTGTTGACCACCACCACCGCGAGGAGGAGCGGCATCAACGTCCCGAAGAACGAGAGCGCGACGAAGAAAAAGATGCCAACGCGAGGAGGAAAAGCAAATGCCACGTCGCGAACGCGATTTTGCACGCGTTCGAGGAGCAGTCCAACACGAACGCGGGCGCGTTTTTTTCTTTCCTCGCTGGACCGTGCGGTTTAGTCGTCGCTGGAGGGACGGGGATGAGCCAACACCAAGGCGAAATTCCGTCTTCATCATCATCATCTTCTTCTTCTTCTTCTTGGTTGCATATTTTCAATCGTTCGATGCGAAGGAAACGATTCTGGGCGATGTTCTTCGACGGCTACTTTGGGAGATTGTGGACGATGTCGCTGGCGATCGCCATCGCGAGTTTTCCGAGCTTACCGTGGTTGGTCCCGTCGACGCGCGAGGAGGAGGATTTTTCTTCGTCGACTTCATCAAAGCCGACGCGCTCGCCGCTGCCGTTTGAAACGATGTCCGCGGCGGCGAGCGTTTTGACTTTAGTCGCGCTCATCGATTGTTGGTTGCGAGTGAAATGCGTGCAAGGGTATAGCATGAGTTTTGCAGCCATTGTGGATGGATTGAGCGCGGTGATGACGCCGATTTTACCAGTCGTGCGAGAGTTTGTTTTGTACGAGCAGTCAATCGGGAAAAGAGAGGACGACGCGTTGACGTACGGCGCGAAGGCGTTCGCGGTTGGATTTGCCGAGTTTTTGTTTTTGATGCGTTTGTGCATCGCCGGCGCGCAGTTTTTGTCCGCGAGGTGGGAGGGGAAGTCCGCGAGGTATGGTGGTAGTAACAGCGAGAAGAGTAACGCGTCCGCAGCGGGTGTCTTTCGACGATTGGAACAAGCCGGCGCGGCGAATATCGCGCTGCTGGTAGCGACGACGGTTACGCTCGGTCCGATTGCCTCCGGCGGCGAGAATTCAATCGCCATCGTCAGGAACTACGCGTATTACGAAGGCGCAAACGCGAGCGAGGTCGATCGGACGAGAGCTATGCGCCGATTGATGGAAGCTGGATTAGCTTTAGTCGCCTCGGCATTGTTCAACGCCTTGTTCATTTCCATGCGCATGCACTTGTTGGGCAAACCGTTCGAGAAGATTGTTGAAATTTTAGAGCGTCACGCGCGTTCAATTTTAACCGATTTAGACGATCAGATGGAAGAAAGAGAAGGAAGAAATAACAATTCGAGCGACGATGCGCGACCGTACGAGGGCATCACGGGAAGTCTGGATATATCTGTCTTGGCGTACGTTTTGGAGAAAATGTCCAACATCGTCGATAGCTCGACGCAACTTCGAAAGCGGCACCCGTCGTTAGCGACGAGTTCGTTAAACGGCGACTCGCCGCAACGGTCCTCGACGAATCAGCTTCTAATTCAAGCCATTCTCGAAGACCACTCTGTTTTCGCGGGTCTAGAAGTCGATGATTCCACTAAAGCGTGGTTGAAGAGTTACGACGTGAACTCGGTGACTCGACTCGGAAATTCCGTCACGACGACGACAAAGTCAAAGATCCACTCGTTCGCCGCCGCGGTGACGAAAATGGCGGGCGCGAAAAAAGCCGTCTCGGCGATGAAAAGCATCAGCGGTACGCAGCAATCGTCGATGGTGGCGGTTGCTTTAACCGATGACGAGAAGGTCGAGCTCAACTCGTGGAATTTCAAAGTCTTCGAGTACGGCGAAGGCGAGGAGAAGAATATCAGCAAGAACGGCGTCGCGACCGAGCACAACGGGAAACGCGCGGCGGCGCTTACCGCTTCCTCTCCTTACGCCAAGGCATTTTCTTTCGTCGTCGAAATGTTCCGCGAACTCGGTTTACTCTCCGTCGTTGTCGATGAACCCGTCTTGCGCGTCTTTTTGCATGAAGTTGCGAAGCTATACCGCTCGAATCCGTACCACAACTTCACGCACGCGCTCGACGTCGCACACACCACCTTCCGCTACATAAAATTGACCAAATCGCGAACGAAAATCACCAAACTCGAACGCTTTGCCGTCATGGTCGCGGCTATTATTCACGACGTGGACCACCCGGGATTAACGAACGCTTTCCTTGTTCGCACGAGAGATCCGCTGGCGACCACGTACAACGATCAATCCGTGTTGGAAAACCATCACTTGTCGTATTTTTTCAATTTGATCGAACGGAAGAAAGAGGCGAACATTTTCGATTACGAGACGATAACGGCGACGACTACAGGTGGTCAATCGGGATCATATTTCACGGAGGAGAGTTACCGCGAGGTCAGGCGCATCATCATCGCATGCGTCATGCACACGGACATGGCCACGCACTTTGGTTTGGTTTCGAAAATGAACGAGTTTGTAGTTTCGCACGATTTTTTGGAGGCGTTGCAAGAAGAAGAGAAAGGCGAAGAGAACGACCAAAACGAGGAGGAGGAGGACGACGACGATCAAAACGAAGAAGACCCTCTCTTTGAAGATGGTTTAATGAAGAAAGATAAAGGCGCTTTTTTCAAAACAGACGACGAACGACAGCTGATGCTGAACGTGTTGTTACACTCGGCCGATATATCGAACGCGGTGAAACCGTTTCCGACGTACAAAATGTGGGCGACGAGGGTGTTGGAAGAATTCTTCAACCAAGGCGATCGCGAGAAGACGCTCGGATTACCGGTATCACCGATGATGGATCGAGAGACGACGATTGTTTCCGTATCGCAGATTAACTTTATCGAATTCGTGGTGGCGCCTTTGTACAGCGCGTTTTCGAAGATGTTCCCGGAGACGCAATCCATGTGCGTCGAACTCGTCGAAAATCGACGGATTTGGCAAGAACGGTTGGAAGATGAAATCGACCTAGACGCGTCAAAAACAGACGCGCAGAAAAAAAGCGAGCGCGAGCAATTCGAAAAACGGTTCCGCGGATTAATCGACAAACATTTTTCGAGAACGAACGCGTTTAAGAACACCGAAGACGCAATCGCGAAGCGCGTGCTATCGACGCCGCCGCACTCGCGAAGAGGCTCGGCGACGATGCACTCTTCTCCGCTCGCGAGCGCGCGAAGCACCCCATCCAGAAAGCGAAGCGTCGTTTTCGCGAACAACAATAACAACACCAACGAATCACCCAACGGTGGCGCGGATGAATACGAACAACACGCCACTTTCACGCCGCAAAGAAGCGACGCGAGTTCGGATTCGTTCGTCTCGATGCTTTCAAACGCGCTCAAGGCGGCGAAGAAAAACGGATGCGGCAAAGCGTCTTCGCCGGGAGCTAGCTTTCGTCGAGGCGGCGCCAAGAGCGACGACAGCGAACACTTACCGTAAGCGCGAGGGAAAACGCATTTACTTTTTTATGACGTGTGATTTTATTTATTCTTTATATATATACATACACCTGCTTTACGATCCAATAGGCGCCTAATGCGTCGTATTCTCTCTTCAATTTTCTCTTTTCACCAATTCGCGAAATTTTTCTCTCTCTTCTTCACAAAAAATAACGCTCGACGACGACTTTTTATTTTATCCCCAAACCGTGTTCAGTGTTGTTTGAAACATGAACGACGACTCCGCGCTTTTGCCCGCCACCAAACGCCGACGCAAATCGAACAAGACGACGACCCCATCATCCGCTCCTTCGTCGCGCGTTCATCAAAAGTCGTCGTCTTCAAAACCGATGACATCCGCCTTCGTGACCACGCGTCAACGCGCATGTCATTTGCTGCGCCAACACGAATTCGACGTCCACTGTCCGCTCTTCTCGACGCAGTTGACGCGCGATTGCGCGACGCTCATTTTAAAGCGCGTTTCCGCGAGAGATTTAGCGCGAGTGAAGAGTTCGTGCAAGTTTTTTGGCGACGAGAGAGGGAGAGGACGCGCGATGATCGAGGAGGAAGTGCGGGCGAGAATCGAGCAAATCGGGTTGACGACGGACATGCCCGAACACTTTTGGTAAGAGCGATTGAGCGTTTTTTTTTCTCTTACTCTTACTCTTTGTAAAAAACGCGCGCGCGCACATCGAAACCGAACGCGGCGACGATTGGGCTCGTTTCGTTTAGAATAATCGTTTTATTAAAGCGGCGCGAATGTCATCAAAGTTCGATTGGAAAAGCGCGCTTTTTGCACTCTTTTCTCTTCTCGTTGACTTGAAAAAAATTTTCGACAAAAAAAAAACAAGAGAGACGAAAAGACAACTCACCTTCGCGCGCGCGCTGACCGCGAACTCGCACTCAATCTTTGATTTTTATCATCGTGTACGATTGAAAACACACACGCAATACAGGAAAATGAACGATTTACAACGTCTGGACGTGTTGGAGAGACGCGAGCGGCCGCTGACGCCGAGCGATGTGAAAGTGAACGCGTGGGTGCGCGTGAAAGGAAACTTGGAATACGTGAAGCAGTTGTGCGCGGACGGCTTCGGAGGAGAAGGAAGAGGAGGCGAGAATCAAGCGTCGCTCGGGGGAGCTTTTCAACAGCAAGAGCAAGAACAGTATCCTCAAAGTAACGGAGGGCGACCAGAACCTGATTATGCGGTCGGTTGGGAAGATGGTATGGAAGATACAATCGGTAAATGTTTTGAAGTAGCGGTAGTTTCGAGAGCGTATCGCACGACGCCTGTGGTTGGGTTGTGTGTTGGAACAGGATTAGTCGCCATCGGCGGGAATGGAAGTAGCAGCAGACATAGCGAGGCGAGTAGAGAGTCATTAGCATCGGTGGCGAGAGCAAAAGCGAGAAAACAGGCCGCGACGATGAATAAATACGGATGGTATTTCCCGCTCGAGGCGTTGGAACACATTTGAGAAGAGCGCACGGGGAAAAGAAAGGAAAGAAAGGGGAAGTGCACAGAGAACTGTTCCTTTTAGTAGATATGTGAAAGTATTGTTATTGTTTAAAATAAGCCGCTAATAATAACATTGTAGCTAGCTAGATTTCTAGTTTGTTAAATATAATGACTTGTTTATATCGGTTCGCCGGTAAACTTCTCGAGCTTTGTCTTCAACTCAACCACAAGTCTCCAGTCGTCCTTTTGTAACTCGTCTCTGTAAAACTCCTTCATGGCGTCAATGGAAGGTCGAGTCATTCTCGCGACGAGCTCATCGGTGTGATCAAAGTGGCGGCCATACATGCGCATGCCTTCCTCCGTGCTTCCCGGTTGGATTTTAATCGCGACAGATTGTCCCGCCTTTGCGACATCCACGCTCTTCTTGTTCAATTCGATGGATTCTATTTTCCCAAGGTCGATGTAGTTTTGCGAGGGAATGGTAATTTGCGTGCCAACTCGGCAAATACCTTTTAACACATCGACGCCGACGACAATCGGATCTCTCTTGTTAAACACGCAACTTTCGATGATGCGCAAGCAACACGGGAAGTTGACAAACTTGGATTGCTCCTCTTTTTGCTTTTCGCGGTACTCCTTCATGTACGCCGAAAATTGATCAAACAAGTGATAAATGATATCCGCAGTCATCAACTTGACATTTAGCTCATTGCACATCTTCCTCGCTTCTTCAGTCACTGGAACATCGAACGCTAAGATAGTGGCGTATTGAGGACATTTACGCTCGTGCATTACGCTTGCACCCATGACGTCGCGTTTATTTACCGGACCGAGCGCGACGCCAGCCACTGGAATTTTCACAGCCGGAGATTTCAAAAAGTCCAAAAGAGCCTCTAAACTTCCCAACGTCGATGCTTGCACCCAAACGCCATGTCCTGAACGATCTACCGTATCCATGATATTGTTCACATCGTTCGAAGCGTCTTGTTTTAGCTCCTCTATGTCGTCTTCTTCTACTTCCTTGACGAGCATAGCCGTACCCGCGATGGCTTTCTCGAGACCGTTGGCGACAATCTTGATGCCTTGCGCACCCTGGATCTCTTTGTGATGGATGTAGCTCGCCTTCACGCGAATTTCCTTCAGCGGCTGTGGGGTGAGTAATGCTCGTATAGTCGTGACAATTGGACCATCTAAACCCGCAACGACGATAGTTTGACCTTCCTTCAACGTCCCGTTGATGAGAATAATATCCATCGTTGTGCCTAAACCTTCAATCATTTTCACCTCGAGAACCGTGCACTGCACGGAATCGATGAAGCGGATGCGTTCGTTCAGGCGCGATTGCGAAAGATGCACTAAGGTTTGCAAAAGATCGGGCATACCTTCACCCGTGTGAGCAGAAGTTGGAATGACATTCACAAACGTTCGAGGATCCGGGTTCTCCCAGTACAATGCGGCGTTCAAACCTTCCTCGGCAAACGCCAACAATACTTCTCTACTCCTCGTTTCAAACTCTTTCGAGACAAACTTCTTTTGTTTTTGCAACGATTCCTGCATAGGGGCGTCGGTGTGTACCTCCCAGTCGAACATTCTGTCGCATTTGTTGAGCGCAATGACGAAGGGCGTTTTGCGACTGCGGAGCATATTGAGAGATTCAATCGTTTGCGGCTCGAGACCGTGCATGATATCAACTACGAGAACGGCCAAATCACACAATGAGCTCCCTCGCGATCGCAAGTTTGTAAACGATTCGTGACCTGGAGTATCGATGACGAGTAAACCAGGAACGTTTAGCTCGAATTCGCCTTTGTTCAACGAATGCGTTCGATCGATGAGTGATTGTTTCGGCACGAACGTGGCGCCAATTTGTTGCGTAATGCCACCTGCCTCGTTATCTTGAACATTCGTGCGTCTCACGTTATCAAGAAGTTTTGTTTTACCCGTATCGACGTGTCCAAGAATACAAATGATGGGACATCTGAGTTTATCTTTAGTGGCCTCTGCTTTCTTTGCTTCAAAACGGTCGAGACGTTGGATGCGAAGCTCCGCGAGATGATCCAATCGAGCGCGTTCCTCCTCATCTTCAGAAGAACTATAATACGAGGACGAGTAGTCAGAAGAATCTGAATCTGAATCTGAATCTGAGTCGTCAGAAGATGAAGATACATCGGAAGAAGAAGAAGATGCCTCGGCCGCGGCGGCTTTTGCTTTCGCCTTCTCCCGTGCGGCTTTCGCCCACGGTTTCTCCTTGCTATTGGTTGCCGCCATCTTCTTCGCCTGCAAAGCTTTTGCTTCTTCTTTTTTAATCCTCTCTTCTTCGAGCTTTTTGAGTCGCTCTTGTTCTTCTTTTTGTGCAGGCAATAGGACATCTTTATCGTTCCAATCCTCGGCTTCCCAATCGTCCACGGCGTCGTCAGATTCTTCTGCTTTAGCCTTTGCTTCAGCCGCCGCTTTTGCCGCCAACAACTCCTGCTCTTTTTGTTTCTCTTCTTCCTCTTTCTTCTTGATGGCGGCTAACTTTGCCTCTTCGAAACGCTTCTTTTTCAACGCTTGCTCTTCTTTGTATGAGAGCTTCTTCTCGGCTTGCGGAACAGCACCTCCAGATTTCGCGAGTAATTGCGCGCGCATCGCTTCCATTCTCTTCTGTTCCTCCTTTTGTTTTGCGCTCAGTAGTTTGCCCTCCGCCCTGAGCCTTTCTTTCTTTTCCTTCTCTTTTTGTTTCTTGAGCTCGCGTCTTTCTTCCTCCTCGCGCTCGGCTTGCGCTGCGCGTTCCGCCGCTTCTTCGGCTTCTTGTTTCTCTCGCCTTAATCGTTCTTTTTCCTCCGCTTCTTGGATTTTGCGTTGTTCCATCATTTGTTGCATCGCCAACACGGCGGCTGATTTTGGCTTTTCGGCAGCTTTCTTCGCCTTCTCCGCCTCCAGCGCTTCCTTCTTCTCCTTCTCTTTTTGTTTCTTTTTGAGCTTTTTCTTTTGATTCTCGGTGAGTTCTTTCGGTTCTCCGTCGTCGCCGCCGCCGCTGCCGCCTTCGTCGTTGGCGTCGCCACCAGCCGCCGCCGCTGCCGCTTCAGCCGCCGCTCGTTCGGCAGCTTTTCGTCGCTTCTTAGCTGCTTTTGACTCGCCTTCCTCGCCACCTGCCGCCACTGGGGCTTCCGATGGTTTGATGTCCAATTCCGCAAAGAGCGCATCCAAGTCTTCCTCTTCAGCCTGCTTCTTCTCCTTCTTTTTGTTTTTCTTCTTATCTTTCGGCTTGGTTTTGTTCCCATCCTCTTCTTCCGCTTCCGCTGGTGCCGGTGCTGGTTCTGGTTCCGGGGGCGGTGGCGATGACGAGGCTTTTTCTTCTTCCTCTTCTTCCTCTTTCTTCTTTTCCTTGAAAGAAGTCGTCGCGGATGAGGTGCCAAACTTATCCTCCAACCCGCTCGCTTCGTCGCCGACTTGTAAGCTCACATCCATCAATTCGATGATCCCATCCATGTCTTCGTCTTCATCAACTTCCCATCCCATATCTGTTGCGCCTAAAATCATCCCTTCGCTCATCACGCCTCTTAAAGGTTGCTTTTCGACTTCAAAATCCGTCGCCGGAATTTTAGTCCCTGCCGGCGCGAAGATAATTTTCATGCCAGCCTTCAAATTTGGCGCCCCGCACACGACTCTCGCGTCTTTCTTTCTCCCGTAATCCACCGTGCACACCTTCAAATTCTCCGCCATTGAATGTCTTCCAACCTCTACTATGGTGGCCACGCAAATGTACGGTTTAACATCCGACGAAACAATCTTCTTCTTGGACTTTTTCTTCTCCTTGATGACTACGACGCCGTCGTCACCGTCCTTATCGTCGTCGTCGTCGTCGTCGTCGTCGAACCCAATCGCACCAGCAAAGCCTTTCTTCTTCTTCTTCTTCTTCTTATCTTTCGTCTTCGTCTCCTTTTTGCTTTTCTCCTCTTCTTCTTCTTCTTCCTCGACGACTTCGTCTTCGTCTTCGTCCATCAACATGGCGAAAGCCGACGCCATGTTCCCTCCGCCCACCGCGCCGCCTTTATTCTTATTCTTCTTCGGCTTCGTCGCCACCACGCGCTGTTCCTCCATCTCCTCCTCCTCCTCCTCGAACCCGCCGCCACCACCAGCCAACGGATCCAACGGATCCAAATCGTCCTCGCTCTCGTCGCGACGTCTTTGCTGCTGCCCTTTCTTCTTGTTCTTCTTTTCCTTCTTGAGCTGCGTTTTCGATTTCTCCTGTTGCTCTCCGTCGTCGTTTTCACCACCACCACCACCAGCACCAGCGGCGGCGGCGGCATCGTCACCAAAGCCGCCACTTTTCAGCGGATCCAAATCGTCCTCCGAGGAGTCGCCTCCTCTGTTGCGGTTTTTCTTCTTTCCTTTCGCCATTTTTTTTTCTCTGCGTTTTGTGGCGGCTTCCAAAAGCGATATACGAGTGCGCGTTCAAAAATCTAAAGTTCTTCCTTTTGTTTCGTTCTCTCTCTCTCTAGAAGAGCGCGACGACAAAAACAAACGCTTTACTTCTTCTCGTCTCTCTCTCTCGTCTCTCTCTCTCGACGACGACGACGCGCACACAACACGAGACGCACGGGTCCTCGCGTGCTGATGATTGATGTCTCTCTGCGTGTGTGTTCTTCTTCTTCTTCTTCTTCTTCTTCCGATTTTTGTTTTTTTTTGAAGAAGATCGATCTCACCCATCTCGGCGCTCTTTTTTTTTTCGTTTAGGGTTCATATGTAGTTTTTTTCCTCTAGGGTTCACACGTATTTTTTACTCTTTGTACACATCAAAAACCACCCTCTTTCTCTCTACGTACACCCATATGGAGAGTATGGCATAAAAAAGTAGATTTTTTTTTTCGTGTCGTTTGTTTGTGCGTGTGTCTACCACTTTCAACACCTTTTTTTACCATCTTTCCGCACTTTTTCTGACGTGGCAACGAACAGAAAAAGAAAAGAGCAGCAGCAGCGCGAAAGATAACTCACTGTTCGCGCGGCGCTGGTGGTAAAGAACAAACGCAGAAAAGAGCTATGATGACGATGAACAACAACAACAGCGACGAATCCGCGACGCTTTTGCAGGAAAACAACTCTTCCAACGCTACTATTAACGGGCGGTGGCGTTTTAAAACGTACGCGATGATTGGAGCCGCGGCAACTTTGGGCGCATTCGGGGTGTTACACGCCGCGCAGAAGTCGTCGTCTTTGACGATGGGGAGTGGCGTTCGTCGCGCGAGATTGGGCGCCGGTGGACCGCAAACGGTCACGTTGCACACCGGGTGCTCGCCTTTGAATAAGTTGCCGTTCGATGCGAGCGGCGATTGGACCGGTGCGATTGGCGCGAAAGTGGTTTCGAAATCCATGTCGAGTGACTTTCGATACGAGGCGGCGCTCGATATGGTCGAGACGTCGTGCGGGAACTACGAAGCGACGGTGGATCTGGCCGTCGGCGAGGAGTTTGGGTTTTATTTACATCCGATTGGGGACGACAGCGATGTTAACACCGCTTTGGATAACGGGTGCTTGCACGAAGGCGACGCGCGTTGCCCGGCGTTCTCGTCGCCTTCGGCGTTGGCCGGTATCGAGACTTGCACCTCAAAGTACGAAGATCCGGGAAGCGGGGATGTGTTTTATAACCGCGTCTTCGACGGAACGACTTTGTCCTTTAACTGGGGGACGTGCGAGACGACGTGCGCCGCCGACGGCCCACCGGGGTGTCCGGCGACGTCCACGGCGCCGGCACTTCCGCTCGACGCCGCGACGTGTCCGATCAGCAGCGGTACCGGAGACGCCGGTTACACAGATAACTATCGCGGCTGGTACGACGCAAGCGGGTGCGGTATTTGCCAAGATTACTGCAGATGGGTCGGAAATTCGGGTTCTGGCGGCGACCCCAGCGTGAAAACGTCCCACCACGATTCGTTTTGGTCGTGCAGAAAGGCGGGAGGGAAATCGTTCAATCCCGGTACGAATCAAAAAGATTTTTGTCCGGATCCGTCCAACACGAACATTCGAAATGTCGGCGGTTGCGGTACCGATAACTATTCCGCGAGAGGCTATTATGGCGACACTTTCACTTTAGAAAAGTGCTCTGGCCAAGGCGCTGCAGCACCTGGGTTTTCGCAGACGTCTACGGCGCCGGAACTCTCGAAGTTTGAAACGACGGGTACGTTCGCGTACACCGCCCCGCAAACGGGCATGGCGAAAGTCTTGGTCGTCGGCGGCGGTGGCGGTGGCGGTGGCCGATCCGGCGCTGGCGGTGGCGGTGGCGGCGTTGTTTACGTCGAATCGTACCCGGTTGTTGCTGGTCAAACCTACACGATCAAAGTCGGCGCGGGCGGAGCCGGCGGCAGCGGCATCGTCAACTCGGGAAAAAACACAAAGGGTAAAACCGACGACGATCCCGGTAAAGCCGGTGAAGATTCCCAGTTCGACAACCTCATCGCTTTGGGCGGTGGTGGCGGTGGTTCGTCATGGCACGAAGGTGGTTACGACGGCGGCTCTGGCGGTGGCGGCAAGTACGGCCACGGCGGCGGCGACGCGTTGCAAACCTCCCAAAGCGGCTTGAGCGGTCAATACGGCCACGGTTACGCCGGCGGTAAGGGAACTTCGGGAACTTGGAACGCCGGCGGTGGCGGCGGTGCCGGTTCTATCGGTGAATCTGGCACTTCCTCGCACTGCGGTAACGGCGGTGATGGTTTTGCGAGCGATATTACCGGCGCCGTGGTCCTTTACGGCGGCGGCGGCGGCGGCGGCTCTCACAACCCGGCGTGCTCCTCCGGCGGCGAAGGCGGCTCCGGCGGCGGCGGCAAGAACGGCATGCCGGGTAAAAAAGACAGCGGCACAGACGGCACCAATGGCTTGGGCGGCGGCGGCGGCGGCGGTTCCACCACCTCTCACCACGGCGGCAACGGCGGCAACGGCGGTTCCGGTACCGTCGTCGTCTCTTGCTGCTCGCCACCCGCGGACAATGTCGCGATTGCGGCTATGGGCTCGAAATACTGGAAAGTCTCTAATGCCGATCCTCTCGGTTGGAGACCAAAGGTGAAGAATTTTGGTCTGTATTCCGACGCCGCATGTACGCAGCTCATCTCAGAAGCGGACTCTGAACTCATCTGTTCTGGTGCGGTGTCGAGCAGACCGTGCTCCAACGCCGGGACGGGTAAGCTTCCTCCGCTTACGCCCGCCGAGCGTTCAATCGTGAACTGCGATAACTCTGCCACTTCGAAAGGTTGTCGTTGGAACCAGGAAAACGTCGGGGAAGAGGCTGTTTCATGGAGACCAAGTGATCCAAGCCCGAGCGAGGATGCAGTATGGATCGGGTCGAAGTTTACCAATCCCGTCGACGTTAAATGTGCCGTGAGTACCGGTCTCGGAAACGTTTTTAACAACGGCGTCGACGGCGAAGGTTTCGGAGGCACTTCCCAAAGTGGAAAGCATCGAATCACGCTCTGGAAATCCGACGACGGCGTTCAGTGGGAAGAAGTGGCGACGAGCGATGGGACTAACGTGGACGATGTCGTGGTTGTTCAGTAAAATCTCCGCTGTATATTTGGCACGCGCGCGCTACTGTAACGACGACGATAATTGGCGTGTTGCTGCTGCGCGTGCAATTTTAATTGGTTTCAACCGCAACTTGGCTCTACGCCGCTTTGGCGAGACAAAAAATACCGACACGCACGCACACACAACTACAACTTTACTATTAATATAATAAACTTTAACGATAACAAAAATACTGATGTAAAAAAGATTTCTGAAGAATGTGTATTGAAGGATGTGCATTGGCATCTTTACCAAACCGGTTCATGTTTTAATAAGAACGAATACGGGTACCTTAATATTTAATAAATCTATACTTTCGCAACCATCGAGAGAGTATCCCCAACTCCCACGGCAACATTTTCTTCAAAACTTTCGCTCGCACACACTCGCACAGAAAAGAAGAAGAAGAAGAAGAAGAAGAAGAAGGGAAAGAAAAAAATGGCAGATTTTGTGGGAACTGGCGGGAACGACGAGAGCGACGACGATTTCGCGATGCCCGACGACGAGGACGAGACCACGCTCGTCGACGACGC
>Ga0255765_1002720_pt1 | contig 19729 bp, 17 predicted proteins | sample 041ome_8_FD_179965 | JGI IMG/M metagenome (GOLD analysis project Ga0255765, IMG submission 179965) | Coastal salt marsh microbial communities from the Groves Creek Marsh, Skidaway Island, Georgia - 041407BS metaG (version 2) | ecosystem: Environmental > Aquatic > Marine > Intertidal zone > Salt...
CCCTAATCGTGTTGAGAGCCCTGTGCTTAAAAAGCGCTCGCGGGAAACAAACGTCGTTACCACCGGAGAGATACGCAGAGAGAAGCGCACACGGAGTATGTTACCAGAACGCAACGATGTGATCTCAGAGGAAGACGAGGAGGAGGAAGACGAGGATGAATTCCAAATGCTGGAACGGCTGACGAGAGAAATCGACGGTTTAGCGGCGCCGACGATGACTTCATCGCGTGAATATTCATCCCCGCTGAGAGAATCGATTAAAGCGTTCGTTGGGAAAAGTCATGGTCATCATATTCCGCGCGGAAACGCTTTAAACTCGGGCGGGAGTGGTGGTCATCCGAGCAAAAAGAATACCAATAGTAACACCAACGAGAATGATTCGTGGAGCAAAAACGAAAAGAGGCTCACGAGTACAACTCGCGACGAGATGATGCGCAGAAAGAGTAACAGGAATCAACGAGATGACGAGGCGAATACTCTCGAAAGAGTCCTCTCGAAATACCGAGCGTTGAAACGAGCCTTTCGGAAACTCTCCGAAGATTACGACTATAACTTTGCCCTGTTCAAAGAACGAGACGAAGAGTTAGATCTGTTAGAGGAACAGTTAAAAATAGAAAAAATGAAGACCACGCGGTATCGCGAACGCGTGCGCGAGTTGGAGCGAGAACTCGCTTTGAGAGAGACGACGGCTTCGTGACTGACGCGTTGAGATCTCAATCTCAAATCTTCTTATTGTAATTATACTAGCAATACTACGAATACGAATGACGCTTTATATAAGTCGTCGTAGTGTAGTGAAACGCAAACGTATCGACCAATGCTGCGCTTCTCTTCCATTCTCTCGAAAAAATGTCGCCCGGCGTGTGCCCTTCGCGTGTGCCAAGCGTGTGCCCTTCTGTCAAATCTCTCCATTCTAATCGTCCATCTGACGCGCGAAAATACTACTTATACTCCTTACTTTAAAATGCAAGTCTCATCGAACCGTACTCCCGGGCGAAGATGTCATCAAAATCATCACGTTTCAACGATTACGATCATGATCGGCGCGTTGGTGTGCCTCGTCTCTTCGTATTCCTCCTCGTCCGATTTTGACGGCGTGTGCCGGGAAACTCAAGAATCGAATCGTCGTTTATTCTTCTTCGTCTCTGCCTCTGAAGAAGAAGAAGAAACGCCGATGGAACACATCATGGAAACGTTCTCGGGAACAGATTCGATCTTACAGGAACACGAATTGGATCGATTTTTACACGCGTTGCAAACTGGAGGGAAATCCGAGGAAGAGGATGCACACGCCGGTCACGATGATCACGAGGAGGAGGCACACGCCCACGACGACCACGACGACCACGACGACCACGAGGAGGAGGCACACGCCGCCTCGGTTTCGGCGAAAGAGTTGTTGCGAGAATACGGCGCTTTAGGGGATTCGTCGACGAGTTTGACCGAGGCGGAGTTTACCTCGGCGTGCCCGGAACTGTTGAAGTGCGCGGTGGACGCGGAGTGCGCTTTCGAGCACGCGGAAGAGGAGCACGACGAGGCGACGAAGAACCCGTCCAAGTCGTACACGACGCTGAAAGCGGGATTGGCGGCGGCGGTGTTCGGCGAGAGCATGTTCGGGTGGATGATTCCGATGGTTTCTGAAGCCGTTGCCGGGAGGAAGGCGAGGTGGGTGATGAGTTTGTTGAACGCGTTTAGCGGCGGAGTGTTCTTATCCGCCGGGTTGACGCACTTGTTTCCGCACTTGGTGGAGTACCAGGAGCAGGTGAAGATTACGCCGGCTGGGTATCCGGCTGGATTCGCGCTCGCGTTGACGGGGTATTTGTTGGTATTTTTTATCGAGCGAGTGTTGTTTCACATTCACGGGCACGCGATACACCCGAACGGACACGACGACCACTGTTGCGAAACTTCTGCAGAGGAAGGGAAGAAGAAAGGACAACATCACCACCACGAGCATAGCGATCATCATCATCACCATCACGAGCATAGCGAAGGACCTCAAACTTGCGAAGATTTGCGTAAGAGTAAAAGACCGTACATTTTATTGGCGGCAATTTCCGTGCACTCTGTCTTGGCTGGTTTGACGCTCGGCGTGCAAAAATCGAGACAAAACGTTTTGACGATTTTCACCGCCATCGCCGCGCACAAAGCGCCGGCGGCGTTATCGATCGGCTCGTCGTTCGTAAACGGTAAGGCGAGTAAAATGGTCAGCATTACGTCCATGATTGTGTTCTCGTTGACAACGACGTGTGGAATATTCATCGGTATGGGTTTAGGCTCGGTCAGTATTGAAACCGTGTTTGTTCTCGAGGCGTTGGCTTCCGGGACGTTCTTATACGGCGGCACCTCTGAAATCGTCGCCGATGAGTTCGAGATGAGTGATAGAGATTGCGACGAACACGGAGGCGATCACGTAAAGAAAGTACACGCGGGAAGGTCGTTATCGCAACGATTGGCATTGTTCACCGCCTACGCCGGCGGCGCTGGCGTTATTCTTTTGTCTAATCTGTCGCTCGACGGGGAGCACTCGCATTAACAAAAATGCAAGAGAAGTTAAAAAAACGCGCGAATATTAGTACTATCAGTATTCGTGTGCTGCTATTGCTACTGCTGGTGTTCTTTTTGCTACGTCCCAATCGGACGTTTACGTTGTATTTAAACAACGTTGATAAATAAAAATTACACGCTATGAATTCGTCCGTCAAGCTACTACTTTGGTCGCCTGCTCGTTCATTTCCCGCTGAATCTTCTCAAACTGTCCATACAACTGTTGCTTATACCTTTCGTCCGACCCAACGATCACTCTCAACACCCCGTGCAAAATCGCCGCATCGCTCCCCCAAATCAAACAGTTCTTCAGTCCAAACGGTTCGCTCGTCTCGCCCCACCCGACGACGTTCGCGCGAGGCACCGTAAACGCCGGCATCGGTCCCATGCTCCTCTCTTCCTCCTCTTCCTTATCACCATCTTCTTCTACAGTATTTCTAGTGCTACCCTCCTCTTCCTCTAACTTGACCACGCTCACGTTGTCTGGTTCCAAACAGTCCTCGATCTTAATCGCCGCCACTCCTAGCACGCAATTCGCGCTCCTATTTCTCTCCTGCACTTGCCGTTTCGTCAACGAACCGAAATACGCCACCCCCGGCGTAATCGCCAACGTCCTTTTACTATTCACCGCGTCGTGGTGCGTGCCTAAATATTCAATCCTATCCGGGTTCGCCCACGGTTCTCTCCCTCCGATTTGATCGCACGCTTGCGCCACCGCGTCTTTATCCAACGCAGCCGAATTGTGTCGACTTCGGTGGCCTCTCGGAAACGCCAACAAAGGGGTTCCGAATTGCGTGGATTGTACGGTCAACAAGACGCACGGATGCTCGTCCACGAGTGCGAGTGGGACGAGCACAGATCTGGCGTCTGGAACGTTCGGGCCTTCGATTTTGTTCCTGTTTGCGAGCATGAGGTGTAGATCTTTCGTCAAGCGCGTCAGGTTTTCCCTCCGGAGGAGGTGTCCCGTTTTCGTTGCATTCGTCCAATCCTTCGGCGGATTGGAAGCCGCAGACGAGGACGACGTCCCGGACGACGTGAACGATCTGAGAGTCGTGCGCCCACCAACGAAGAACGAGGATACCAAGCCGTCGACAAAGGTGGTCTTCTTCAAGAAAACGCTTCCAAGCCAGCCGCCTCTTCGCATCGTATTCATCTCTCTCGTAGTGTTTTAAAAAACGCTTTAAAATGAGGAAAAAATGGACGGCTGAAAATGCATGTGAGAGATCTCTTTACTCTGAGAAAAAAATGCAAAAAATACGACTCGACGTAAAAGCGAGAGATTGAAGGTATTGATGAAGGCTGCGAGTGCGAGTGCTGGTAGAGCTGCTGCTCGGTGTTTATGTTGTTTACGTTGTTTATGTGATTGGATTTTTGTTCTTGGAATTAAAACGTCTCTCTCTTCTTCTCGCGGCTTTGAGAACTGCGCGAGGAGGACTGACTCTTTTCTTTCTTTTTTCTTTAAGATCTTTAACGGCCTCGAAAGTTCATCGTGTCCATGGTCCATTTCCCTTGCCCTTGATCGAACTTGTTCGATTCGATGTCGTCGCGAGTTTCACCGTTTTGGACGTTTGATTTTGGCAAATGGTCGGCGTATCCCCACTTGTTGGCGTAGTACGCTTTGTAGGCGTCTTGTTCTTCGTTGGAGTTTAAGGCGGCCGTGACTCTGGTGGCGTCTTCGTGTTGAGCGCCTTTGGCGGTGCGCTGAGCGTGTTGTTTTTCGAGGTCTTCGTCGGTGTCGACTTGCGTGTGTTCGTCCGGCGTGGCGTGGATGCCTCGCATGATGAGCGAGAATTGGAGTTTTAGAAACACCGGGGAGAAGATTTGAAACGCGGTGAAAAGACGGTTGGCGTCGGTACCGATGCCGGTTAACGGACGTAATGTTTTCGTGTCCATCCATCGAGTGGCGACGGCGGTGGAATCTTTGGTGAGGTTCTCGATGCAATGCCACCACCATGGCGGGTTCAAAAGGACGTCGCCGGGTTCAACGATAGCGGCGTAACGCGGGCAGACGCGCCAGAGCGGTTTATATTTCTCGAGGACGGTGTTCGGATCGGTCACCGCGCAGGATTGGTACAGAGCGCCGCGGTTTAACGCCGGAAACGTCAAAACGGTCCAACGGGGATCGACGAAGGTCCATTTTTTAGAACCTTCGATCATGTAAAACCAGTTGAAGCCGTTCGCGCAGTGAAAACCGGTACCAGTTCCGCCTCGTCCCAGAAAGAACTGAATCGGCAAAGGTCCAGCGCGTGGATGTAAGTTCGCCAAATGCGGGTTCTTCGGATTACCGTCGGCGGAAACGAACGGCAATAATTTCGATAACTCCAAATCCTCCACGAGCTCTGGATGATTCACGAAAATCGCTTCGCAATTGTGCAAATACGTCCCCGGGGTGTTGATATCCTTTACTCTCCCGGGTATGTTATCGCCCAACAACGTCTTCGTCAACGCTTTTTCGTTCCCGAAATTCGCGACTATCCAATCCACGGACCATTTCTTTACCGCCGGCGACTGTTTCGCGAAGCCTTTCAACACCACCGGGTGCGGTCGTTTCACGTACTCGCGGAAGAATTTTTTATAATCAAAATCCGGCCCAACGACAATCGTCGGAATCTCTATCGCGTATCAAAAATGTTCGCCAAAACGAGAGAACGTCGAGATGAAAGTTAGATATTTTACGCCGTCGCGCGAAGCCGCGGGAAAAGAAAAATAAGCACACGTAAAAAAACCTTAACAACATACCTTGCGTCTCCGCGTCTCGGACGTCTTTGTTTAACTCGATCAGTTTCGCGTACGAAGCCTTTACCCAACTCGCCGGGACTTGAATGTTAAACACGATGTGCAAAAAGCACCAAAATTTAATTTTCGTCTCGATCCAATAGGGAACAATCGGGCCTGATCCTCCTTCTCGGTGGGTGTTATCTTTGCTCGGATGCGCGTTGATGGGCAATAAAACCGGCAACGTCATGAAACACGAATTGAAAAAAGCGAAGAGTTTGAACAGGAACATGATGAGAAGGGTCACGAACGCTCTATAGATCCAAGAGATTGAGGCGAATACGCGCTGGAAAACAGAAGTTGTTTTATCGCTCGAACTTGTTTTTTCTCGGACTTCTTCCAGCTCTACATTTTGGAGCGGCGGCTCCGCAGGCTCCAACGGCGCGACGGTGTCGTCGTTTGGCGCGGCGACGATCATCTGTGATGCGAAATGACAACACTTTGCGATGTGTATGTGCGCTGTTGCGCGCGTTTAGGCGCGTGGAAATGAATGAATTCAGCCTCGGATTTTTTGTCCATCCGAGTATTTTTTTCCCTTCTTGGAAATACAAACTACTCTTTCTTGGAAATCTCTCTCTCTCTCTCTCTCTCTCTTTGCTATCATCTCTTCTTGTACTCGCACGCTTTCAATTTCGGCCACTCCACCTTACCACTCTTGTTGTTCTTCTTTTCACCACCACCACTCGATGATGATGCGTGATTTTTAGCCTTGACCGCTTCCAGGACGAAAAACATCTTATCCTTTTCGTCGACTTTCTTCGGGTCGACGTCGAATCCGGCGGTTTTCAAACTCGCGACGAAACTCGGGATGGACGCGGCGCCGTTTCTACCGTCGAATCGAGATTTGACTTCGGCTATCCAGAGTTTACCTTTGACTTTGAGCACTCGAGAGGCTTCCTCGATGAACTTGTAATAGTCGGTGCCCATTAAGGACAGAGAGAAGACGGCGACGTCGACGGAGTTGGATTCGAGCGGCGTTTTGGCCATGTTGCACGCAATCACAAACGGCGCGTGGGAAGGCGTTTCTAGATCTAAACTGTACACTTTCTTCTTCGATTTACCGATAAGTTTCGCTAACTCGGCGTCTCCGCATCCGAAATCGGCGATGATCGTGTCGTATGGTTTGTGTTGCAACCACTCGAAACATTTATGAACTGGATTTTTCGGCCATTTCTTCACTTGTTCTCGAAAGCCTTCGTGGTAGGCGTCAAAAACGCCCGGGTTTTGTTGGACTAAATGTAAAGCTTCGTCGCCTTTGGTCGTGTAGAGTTGTTCGTTGAGCATGCGAAAGTGACCGCCGGACAGCTTCGCGCGCATTTTATCAATCAACGAGAGCTTCTTTTGTTTTTTGACCGCCGGTTGTTGTTCTTGTTCTCGTTCTCGTTCTCGTTCTCGTTCTCGTCGTTGCTGCGCGACATCGTCTTCGCTCTCGAATTCCTCGCCCTCGTCCTCGTTCTTCTCCGAACTTTCGCTATTACTATTACTCCTATTACCATGTTTCTCTTCTCCTTTCGTCGTCGTGATTTTCGCTCGTTTCTTCTTCGCCTTCTCCGCCACGTACTCCTTCGCCAACCGTTTCATCTCGTTCCTCTCCTCCTCGTCCGGATTGTGTTCAACGCGCGCCTTCTTCTCCTCCTCTTCCTCCTCCTCCTCCTCCATCTCCTTCTTCCTCTTCCACTCTCTTCGTAACTTCCTCGCTCGATTCTTCTCCGCTTTTTTCTTCTGCTTTTCCGTCATATTCGCGTTCGTCCTCCTCTCTCTCTTTTCCTCCTCTTTCTCCTCCTTTTCCTCCTCCTCCTCGTCAGCAGAGGCGCCGCCACCATCATTCTTCCTATTCGTCGCCATCCGTTTCCGTTTCTCCTTCGCCCTTCGGCGTCGTCCGAGCAATCGTCCGCTGATTACCTTCCCCTCGCTTTGTTCTCGTTCTCGCTCTTCTCCCTTTTCCTTCTTCTCGTTGGTCGTTTTTGCCTCGACGAGATGATTTCTCGCCGCAGTCGTATTGGGCGTTAACCACCTCTTCTTCTTACCATCGTCATCATCGTCATCGTTTGCGACGATGCCCCAATCGTCCGGGACGTCCATAATCACTACTACCACCACCGATGATGTGTCCTCCTCGCGGCTGCTTTTCTTCTTCTTTTCTCCCTCTCTCTCTCGCGCAGTCGCTTGAGTTTGTTATGTGGAAATGTGTTTGGGGAAAACAAAACGGTTTTGGATAAAATGGAAAAATTCTTCACAACGCGCAAACGTTTTCCGGCTTTCTCTCTCTGCATACACACATTGAACGGAGAAACTCAGCGGTACACTCACACATGTCTCTTTCTGGCAAGACTGTTTTAGTCACCGGTGCGGCCGGGTACATCGGTTCTCACACGTGTTTGCAACTGTTAAAAGAAGAATGCAAAGTTATCGCGTACGACAATTTGGACAACAGTTCGTTCGAATCTTTAGAACGCGTGAAACGCTTGAGCGGAGGAAACGGAAACCTGATGACGTCCATCGAGGGAGATATTTTAGACGGAGAGAAGTTAGACGAGGTTTTCGAGGCGAATGAGATTTTTGCGGTGATACACTTCGCCGGTTTAAAAGCCGTCGGTGAATCCGTCTCGAAACCGCTGAGATATTACGAAAATAACATCAACGGGACGGTGGTTTTGTTGAAATCGATGGTCAAAGCGAAGTGTAAATCGATCATATTTAGCAGCTCGGCGACGGTGTACGGGGAACCGAAAACGGTACCGTGCACGGAGGAATTCGAGACGAGCGCGTTGAACCCGTACGGGAAGACGAAGCTGTTTATTGAGCACATTTTAACGGACCAACACGCGAGCGATAACGAGTGGAACTGCTTGATTTTGAGGTATTTCAATCCAGTCGGGGCGCATCCGAGCGGAGAAATTGGAGAAGATCCGAAAGGGATACCGAATAATTTGATGCCTTTCGTGCAGCAAGTCGCGGTCGGGAGACGACCGGAGTTGTCGGTGTTTGGAACGGATTACGATACGAAAGATGGGACGGGGAGGAGAGATTACATTCACGTGGTGGATTTGGCGGACGGGCACGTCGCGGCGTTGAAGAAGATTGCCAAAGAGAACGGGAAGTGTGGGAGAATTGTAGTGAATTTAGGCACTGGTAAGAGCACGAGCGTGTTAGAGTTGGTTGGTGCGTTTGAGAAAGCGGCCGGGAAGAAGATTCCTATGAAGATGGTAGCGAGAAGACCGGGAGACGCGGCGGAGGTGTACGCGAAAACCGATTTGGCGTACGAGATTTTAGGATGGAGAGCGGAGAAGACGATCGAGGAGTGTTGCGTGGACCAGTGGAATTGGGCGAGCAAGAACCCGTACGGGTACAGCGGCAAAGAAGATTAACGTAATATATACTAAACGAGGCGAGTTTTATAATTTACCATCGAGTGTTAAAGTGCGAATGAATTAATAAATATATAAATAACAAAACGTTCAAATTCTCCTCCTTCCCGAATCCGTCGATGAAAATACGCGCCTCACGTATCATCATCATCATCATCAGTCCTCTTTTCACACCTTGCCAGAGTTCTCGCCGCCGCTAATGAGCGGTTCCTTCTCCCCGTCTACCGCTTTCTTCGACCCCGCAGCTTTCGCGAAGGACTTGTAATACAAAGCACCGAACACTAGCACCGTACCTAACCACTGCATCGGAGACAACATGTGCATGAACACTATGCAACTCAACAAGATGCTCAAGAACTGTCTCGTCGTCATGATGGTCGCGAACAACAACGCGCCAAACTCCTTAATCGTGTACAAAATGCACAACTGTCCAAGCATCGCCGCGATAGACAAGATCATGATATCGCCCGTAATTAACGGATGTCTCTCGATGAACGCAATCGCGTCTTGGAAAGACCCATCCGAATACAAATACACCACCGAAATAATCGCAGAGCAAAAGTTCACCCACAACATTTGGTTGTACGTCTCCATGTTGTACCCGACGAACAACTTATCTTGAAACGTGGACGTGAACCCGTCGAAGAACAAATACCCGAGCATCAACAAGATTCCGTACTCTGAAGTTTCCTGCACGTTCGCGCCTTTACTCGCGTTACTCGTCAACGTGCTCTCGTCGCCGTACAAGCCAAAAATAGTACAGCCAGCGGTCACCGCGATCGCAATCCCCACGTCCGACATCCCGTACCTCTTCTGGTTGATCAGAAACCCCCAAATCATGACCGGAATCATCTTCGCGCACTTCCCTAACGTTTGCACTGGAAACGATAAATACTTCAACGCTTCGTATTGGCACGTCGTCGCGACGACGTTGGACAAGGACACCACCGCGTATCGATGGATCCCAGCCACTGGAGTGACGTTCCCTTTCGTTAGCGCTAAAATAACCGCCGCCATGAGACACCCCAAAACTCTGTTCGATAACACCAAAAAGACCGAGTAGGAGAAAAATTCATCCTTCCCGGCGTCCGAGTACGGTTGCGACATGATGCGCTCTTGCAACACCCCATAGACGAGCAAAGAGCCGACGACGCCAATCACGCATCCGATGACACGGATCGACGACGGGTCGTTGAACGGTTTGCAGCACATCACTTTCGCGATGGATTCAGGAATCCCCATAGTACTGATGCTCTCTCGTTCTCTTCTGTTGTCGTTTTAGTACGAGTGCGTGTGTTTCTCTCTCTTTAGAGTACACCGATGCCTTCTTCTTGGGACGCGCAATTGGCCGCGTGATGTGTCTCTCTGATGTGTTTCTCCCCAACACACGAGAAAACCTTTATTTCTTTTCTCTTCTCAAAAACGACACACTTTACGCGCACAAAATCAAACTTGAGCGATAATATTGCTCGATGTACCAATTATGTGTGTGTGTGTGTGTGTGTGCGTGCGTGTGTCGTGCGCGCGCGACTGTGTGAGGAAACAGCGCGCGTTGGTTCCTTCAAATCAAAACACACTTGTTTAGGGTTTCAGTCCCCAAAACTTAAGGCAAAAAGGCGAGCGAGCAAAGCGCGACACATCGCGAAGAAGAACTCGGGAGGAGGAGGAGGACCGCGCGCGAAAAATGAGCGACGAGAACGCTGGAACAACAACACCTGGAGATGATTACGAGCAGAAAAAGAATCATCATCATTTGCAGAAGAAGAACGAAGAAGAACAAACTTTAAAGGAAGAAGAAGAAGAATTCATCCTCGTGGACGTCCCGAAACTCGTCCGAATGCTCCCCGGGGAAACGCTCACGTTTGAACGTTTAGACACCGAAACGCCTTTACTGAAAACGTCCACGGGGGAAACGTACGAGGGGTATTACGAACGGACGGTTGGAGAAGCCTTAATCGTGGAACTGCAACAACCGGCGTTGGATGCGAATGCGACGAGCAGTGCTGGTCGTTCGGGGAAGAAGAGGGTGATTTTGAACGCGAACGGTGAGGAGGAAGAGGAAGAGGAGGACGGCGGCGGCGGCGGCGCGAACGTGAGAGCGGCGACGGAGACGAGGTTGAAGTTTAGGAAGCGCCTTTAGAAGAAGAAGAAGAAAAGTGGTGGTAGGAGTAGTTTCGCGCGCGTAGTAGGTAGTTTTGTGTAGGAATAGTCGAGGAATAATAGTCCGATAGTGTTGGCGAGTTGTATTTTATCATCGCTTCATAAATAGTTCTCTTTAATGTCTTGACTTCTTCTTGACTTGTTCTTCGTTATTAATCTACGGTGAACCAAATGCCATCGGCGGGGGCGATTGGAATCATCTTCGTGTGTTTAGCCCCGTTCGTCTCTCGGCTCGAGGTGAACTTGAACTTTCTCAACAAGTTCGCCATGACCACTCGAGCTTCCAAAAGCGCTAAATATTGACCCAAGCAGTTTCGAGGACCTTGGATAAACGGTAGGTATGAATAATTCCCGGTCTCGTCGGTTTCGTTTCCGACGAACCTTCTCGGTTCAAACGCTTGCGCGTTTTCCCACAAGTCTTCTCTGTGGTGGACGCCTTGGACGGAAATAATAACCGTCGTGCCTTTCGGAATGAACTCGCCGCCTAAATAATCGTCACCTAAACATTTACGAGTAACCACCGGCACTACGGAGTACAAACGCAAAGACTCTTTCAACGCGCCGACGATGTATTCTAACCCGTTCAAATCATCTCTCGAAGGCGTTTTCTTATTCTTTTTCTCGCTATTCTTGTACACTTTTTTCGCCTCTTCGGTTGCTATTTTCATCTTCTCCGGCGCCTTCGCCAACTCCCACGTCGTCCAAATCAACATCGCCGCGGAAGTTTCGTGGCCAGCCAATAAGAACGTCTTGATCTCATCGCACATTTGCCTCTCCACTTCCGGCCCGTATTCGCTTTTCGGCACGTCTGCCAACACGCGATCCAAAATATCCGCGTGCGGATTATCGATGGAATCGTCCGCGTTTGGCGTCGCCGTCACGGAATGTTTCAACTTCCATCTTTGCCTGATCAACTTGATCACGTACGCGTTCAACTTCTTTACCCTATCCTTGTGGTCGAAATACTCTTTATTCGGTAAATACGCTCTCCACGGTTCCAAACTTCGTCGATTACACTCCTCCATAATCGGCAAATACAAATTCGGCATCACCTCGTCCGACTCCTCCGGCGATAAACTCAAAATCGCCTCACCAATCACCTGTAACGTCAGCAACCTAAACTCCTCCGCTAACTCAATCTCTTCCCCCGTCCCTCTGATTTTCTCCAACTTCACGCACAACCTGTCCACCGCTCTGGTGGCGATATCCACCACGTCGTCCAAAATTTCCATCCTCAGCGCTTGCGATATCCGTCCTCGTTGCCGTTTCCAACTCTCTCCTTCGCTCGTCACCAAACCGGTGCCTAAAATATCCAAGAACGGGTTATACGCGAACTCCGTGTCTTTCCCGTAATTCTTAATGTTTGAATTAAACACTCTTTTAATCGGTTCCGGGTCCGCGATGACCACGCAGTGCCTCGTAAATATTTGCACTCTCACCGGTTTCGGCGCTTTCGCCGACGACCAAAACGCGAACAAATCCCACGTGCACGGGTACTTTCCGACCGCTTTGAACAGAGGAACGGTGTGCCCGATGAACGCGTTATACCCGGGCGCGCAGTTCAGTTTTCTCAGATGATGTAATCGTCTCAGCCATCCCAGGATATCGCCGACTGCTTCCACAGCTTTCTGGAACACAGGTTCCAAAAGGGTCATCAGCGCTAAAATGATTAAGCTTTCCTTCTGGTGGATAAAAAGCGCGAGTAAAGCGCCCACGAGGACTCGCTCGGAAACGTGCTCGACAAAGCGACGCGCGCTAAAGTCGTCGCACACGTCGTCGTCCGGTGATGATCCCATTGTGTATGTGTATTATGTATATAGAGCTATGTGCGTTTGAAACGTGATGTATGTTTTTATGGAGATTTGTGTGCGCCAATGGAACAAATTTTGAACAGTCGAAACGCTCGAATTTCACCCCACAAAAAAAAAAACACAAATCTCGCATGTCTCGCATCATTGAATACTCCAAGTGGGATAAACTGAAGCACTCTTCTTCTTCGTCTTCGTCTTCTTCTTCTTCGGAAGAGGACGACGACGACGACGAGGGTGAAAAAGAGGCGGAAATTACGAGGAGCGCGTTACTGGAGAATCTCTCGCTTTGTTGTTCTTCTTCTTCTTCTTCAGCGATTTGGACCGGGTTGGTGTTGCATCATAAAGATATTTTTGTATCGCACGTCTTGTCGAAATTGAATGGGACGGATCGGTTTTTCTTTTCGAGGGCGAATGGTGAGAGTTGGGGTGTGCTTGAATACGCCGGGGTAGACGTATCGGAATTACGTTGGGTTCTTTACGAATGTACATCTATTTCGACGCTGGAATGGATGTGGAATCACTCTCCCTGGGGAGAGAAAGATAGAGATGAAGATGTGATGGATCAAGCCTGGTTTTGCAGGGAAGTTGCTCTAACGAACAAACTCGAGTTGCTCAAGTGGGCGAGAGAAGTGAAACATTGCGAATGGGATGAAGAGACGATTAATGCGGTAGCATGTGAAGGTAATCTCGAGACGCTCAAGTACTGCTTCTCCGAGGAGTGCCCGTACGATGAAGAAACTTCGTGCTTTTGTGCTACTATCAGAGGACGCCTCGACTGTCTTCGATTTCTTTTCGACAAAGTGGAACCTTCGCGAAAGATGGAAGAAGAAATGGTAATAAATGCAGCAATCAGTGGTCACATGGACATCATGAAATATCTCGTCGAAGAACGAAAGATAGCGGGCGACGCGGTAAAGATCCGCTGCGTGTCAACCGCCGCGATGAACGGCCGCCTCGATTGCCTCAAATACTTAATCGAAGACGCAAAAGCGCCTCTAAACGACGACGACGACGGCCGAGAACACCTCTCTTTCGCTCGGTACTACGAGCGAACCGAGTGCGTGAACTACTTGCGAGAAAAAGGATGCCCGGAACCGACGGAGGAAGAATACGCCGAGTTCGTCGAGGACGAGCGAGAACGCGTCGCGTTCTACGAGAGAGAAGAAGAGCGACAGAGCAACACCAGCAGCGACTGAGAAGAGGGAAATGGAAAGAGAGAGAGAGAGAGTAAAAGAGAGAGAGGGAGAGAAAAAAACAGAGAGAGAAGCGGTGAATACCAAACGCACCGCTAAGAGGGAGAAAAAGAGAGAGAGAGAGAGAGAAAAAGACTCGTTCGTCCGCGGACCAAAATTCAACACAAAAAACATCACCTCTTATTAAAGAAGAGTAGTATCGCACACATACGAACAGCAGCAGCAGCACACGTATAATAGTGACGTTCTCGCTTTGTTGTTCTGTGATATAAACGCACGCATATATATATATATATACACACACGCGCGCGCTTTCTTTTTGCTCTCTCGGAAGAGATCGAAAGAGAATTGAATCGGAGAATTCCAATTGGAATCGTCTCTGAGTCGTTTACGTCGTCGTTGCGTTCGTTTGAGAGACACGCGGTAAAGACACGCCTGAAAGAGAGAGAGAGAGAGAGAGAGAGAGAGAGAGAGAGTAGTACAAAAGAAAGACGTAATAATGGGCATCGATTCGTTATTCATCACCAACAACAAGACGGAAACGTTAACCGCGGTGAAACACTGGGGACCGGAAACGGACTCTTCGGTGTGCGAAAAAGTCTTCGAGAAGCATAACGAAGCGATCAAAGCGAACAGCCAAGGGGACGTTCTCGCGATCGACGGGAAAGACTACGCGTTTTTCCAATCGAGAGGCGAAATCACGTACATCGCCACGTGCAACTCGGAGACGCAACCACTCATGGTGGTTGAGTTCTTAACGCAACTGCACGAGGTTTTGAAATCCTATTTCGGGAACGTGATTACGGAGGCGATATTACAAGAACACCATCTGACGCTGTATCAGCTACTGGACGAGATGTTGGATTCGGGGATACCGGTGAATACGCATCCGGGCGGGTTACACGTGTTGGTGCCGCCGCCGAATTTGGCGAACAGATTACACAACGCGGTTTTAGGCACCGCGTCGGGGGTTTTGGTCAGCGACCAAGATCCGACGAAATTGTTGCCGTTACCGTGGAGAGCGTCGAATATTAAGTACACGTCCAACGAGGTGTATTTGGACGTCATCGAGCACGTGGACGCGACGTTAGATCCGGAAGGGAAGTTGTTAACCAGCGCTATTTACGGGAAGATTGAAGTGAATTGTCGATTGAGCGGTATGCCGGACATATCGTTGTCGTTGTCGAACTCGCATTTGATCGAAGATTATTCGTTTCATCCTTCGGTGAGATTGGCGAGGTTCGCGAGCGATCGGGTGGTCTCGTTCGTCCCAGCCGATGGGAAGTTTACGTTGATGAATTACAAGATTCGACCGGAATCAAAAGAGGATAAAAATCAGTGGCAACCGAAGTATATCAAACAAAATCCGTGGATGCAATCGCAAACGATGGGCGGCGGCGGTCCAGGAGGCGGACCGGAAGGGTCTATTTCCGCGCCTTTGCCATTATACATTCGCCCGCAATCGTCGTTTGGACCGACGCAAGGTAGAATTTCCATCGTGTGCGGGACCAAACCGGCGTTTGAGAAACCAGTCGAAGCGGTGAGCTTACAAGTCGCGTTACCTTCGCGCGTTTTAAGCGCCGACCCGTCCGCGACGCACGGCGGCGCCACCTTCGACGACGCCAGTAAAACGGTAAACTGGACCATCGACAAATTCCCGGCGGACAAAACTCCGTGCTTAACGGTCGTCTTAGCCATGGGTTCCGAGCAAGAAAGTAACAACAACAATAGCGATAATACAAACAACAGCAACGAAAACGAAAACGAAAACGCGTTGGCAATGATGGGAGGACGAACGGACAAATCATCATCTAAACTCCAATCCGAGCGACGAAAAATCAAGTTGCAAGAAACCTGCAACGTGACCGCGCAGTTCTCCGTCGCCGGCGTCGGCGTCAGCGGCGTGAAAGTCGAGTCCGTACAAGTCCGAAACGAAAAGTACAAACCGACGCAAGGCGTGAGATATCACACCAGGAACGGTCGGATAGTCGTCAGAACGTAATGCATTATTAATTAACCATTCAATAAAACTTACGAAATAATGCGTTTATACATCGAATGCTCCGCTTAAAACATCTCAATCAACAAAAGCGCCTTCTAAATGTTGATATCGTCGCACATCGCGCGATATCTGCCATTTTCTCTCTCTCTCTTCCCTCACAAATATGACCTCTCATTTGCTCTCAACGAAACCTCTCTCTGCACCTCTTTCTCCGCCGCTTTTGAAGTCGTCGTCGTCGCGAAACTGTTGTCGTCGCTGTTATCCTCCTCCATTTGGTGGAAAAACGATGCTGTTTTTGGGAACAAGGAGTCCATCGTCATCATTAAGAGCAGCAAAAGCATCGTCGTCGTCATCATCGTCACGTTTGCGCACAAAATGGGGATTTGATTGTGTTGGGAGTTTTCATCGTTTACGTCGTCGTCGTCGCGCCTTTGGTCGTCTCAGTACCCCGACGAAAGCGTTTATGGTTGATAATACTAATGAAATCGCGAACGTGGCAGATGCGGTGTTGTCGAAATCGCTGTTCGACGTGACGTCTGGATTGGATGCATTCGTGAGCGGGGCGTTAGGAGGAGGAGGGGGGGAAATAATAGCGAATAATAGTGGTAGTTTGTTTAGCAATGTGACATCATCAGCATCAGCGCACGCTTCTCCGACGACGTTTGTGTTGGTATTTGTCGCTGGATTAGTGACGAGTTTGTCGCCGTGTACGCTGTCCGTGTTGCCGTTGACGTTGGGGTACATCGGAGGGTACGCGTCATCATCGCTGAAAGAAAACGAGGAAGAAAACGAAGACGCGAAGAAATCGGCGATGCGCGTGAATGCGATAGCGTTTGCGGTTGGATTAGCCTCCGCGTTCGCTTTATTTGGCGTCTTTGCGGCGACGGCGGGGAAAGCGTTTGGGCAAATTGGCGTCGTCGCGCCGATTTCCGTCGCCGTCTTAGCCATCGTCATGGGATTGAACTTACTCGGCGAAGTCCAACTGAGATTTCCTTCGTTTGGAAGCAACTTTGACCCGAGATCGTTGAATTTGCCGCCGTTTTTAACCTCCTTCGTCGCCGGCGCGACGTTCGCGTTAGCGGCGAGCCCGTGCGCCACGCCGGTACTCTCCACGCTCCTCGCCTACGTCGCCGCGAGTTCCAACAACGTCCTCTCCGGTGGATTTCTGCTCTTTTCGTATACCTTAGGATATTCAGCGCCGTTATTACTCGCCGCGAGCGCGGCTGGAAACATTAAAAGTGTCATGGGAGTGCGCGAGAAAACGGCCTGGGTCACGCCGGCGAGCGGATTTTTGCTCGTCGCCGGCGGATGGTACGCCTTGTTAGGAAGAGTCGTCCCGATGATTCTCGGCGCGTAAAAGAAACGAGAGAGCAAGAAATCGTTAGCTGCTTCTTTTTAAAGATTGTATACTTTAAAACACCACCAACGCTTCATCCTCGTCGACCGTCGGTCGCGTTTACTAATCTTCACTTTTCCTCCCCTCAACAATAAACATTTGAGTAAAGAACTTAAACGAAATACTCATGGCGCTCCTCCAACGACCACCACCCCGGGGCCAAGGAGGACCGGGTTTAGGAATACTCGGGGGACGACGATCGTCGTTTCGAAAGAAATGTATCCTTTTCAAGTGGTTCCTCTTGTTGTGCCTGTTCGTGAGCCTTTTCCAGCGCTTCAACGTGCGCGAGGAAGAGGAGGCGGAGACGATGATTCAAAGACGGAAACGACGCGAGGACAGCGGCAAAAGCGATGTTTTGATGGTGCCGATGGAAGAGGAGGACGACGATAAAGACGAGGACAGAAACGAGGACGATTCAGACGACGACGCGATGACGACGATAAAGACGATGAGAGGAAAAGGAGATGGATTGGTTTCGAGCATGCTCCGAGAGCGAGATTTAGACAAATTCGGCCGAGGAAGCGAATACGCGTACGCGAACGAATCGGATAAGGATTATTCCTCGGTAATCGTAGCGAAAGACAACGCGTACGGGGAGAAGTACGACGTGAAGTTTACGGACGTGAACGGGAAGAAGACGCATTTTCAGATGGGAGATGTGTTAGGGGAGATATTGCCGGAGGAAGAGCGCCGGGCGACGAGGACGCACGGGTCGTGCGCGCTGGTCGGGAATAGCGGGACGTTGTTGAAGTCTTCGTTCGGGGAGGAAATCGATGGGCACGAAGCAGTCATGCGGGTGAATTTCGCGCCGGTGAAGAATTTTAAGAGGGACGTGGGAGTGAAGACGACGTACGATTTTAGCAATCGAGAGAACGCTCGACGGTTGGTCGAGAAAGGGTGGGAGAATTCGAGACCGGACTCGGTGGCGTTATTTTTTGAAGGGAGCTCGCCGACGAACAGGAAACGGATATTTGAACCGCTGGTGAAGAAGTACGGGAAGAGTTTGAAGGTGCAATTTTTGCACCCCGGGTTTGTCAATCGAGCGCACGATTTGTGGAACGCTCTGAAAGAAATCATCGAGAAGGAAAAGAACAAACAGTTTCACGATAAACCGATGAGCGGGTGGTACGCGGTGAACTTTATGATGCAACGGTGCGAGAGTTTAGATTTGTATGGTTTTGAGCCGTACACGAGTAAAGCGAAAGCGACGGCGCCGTATCATTACTTCGATCAAGTGCAAGGCGTGGTGAGCGTGCACTCGTTCGATTTCGCTGTGTTTGCGTACCAGAAGTTTGCCAAAGTGTTCCCGTTGAGGATTAGGACGAAGAGCGGGTGGATAGGCGCCGCGGAGGATTGATATGATAAATTAGTTTGTTTTTATAGCGTGATGGGTGTTTTACAAAGCGCCTCACCTGACGGTGAGGCTTGACATTAATATTCCGCCGGCAACGGCGACGTTTAGACTCTCCGTGACTCCTGGCGTTGGAATCGTAATCGCACGAATCGAACTCGCGATTTCCTCGCTCACGCCTTGCCCTTCGCTACCTAAAACTAAACACACTTTATTATTACTATTATTACCATCGTCCAGCTCTCTGGCAACTTCTGCGCAGTTTTCGCCCGCGAGCATTGCCGCCAAGACGTTCCGTTTCAATTCAAACGTGCCGCCATTCACCAAGCCTTCGAAAAACTCCTCGTTCGTTTTCCAAGTAAACATTTGCATCCGAAACGCGGTTCCTTTGCTCGACCGCACACACTTATCGTTGAATGGGTCGCACGTTTTCGGGCCTAATCCAACCGCGTCGAATCCAAACGCCTCGGCGGTTCTTAAAAGCGTTCCGACGTTTCCAGGATCCTGAACGCCGTCCAGACACAACACTTTTTCTATTCTTTTTTCTTGCATCATAAACTCCGTTACCTCGCGAATCTCTGGCATCTCCAACTCTGCGACCAGATCAATCCCGTCGGCGTTCTCCACGCCGGCGAGCTTCTTCATCACTTTCGCCGTCGCGTAATATTCCGTCCTATTCTTCGCCTCCTCGCCTCCCGCGATATCGGCGATATCTCGCCGCAGCGCGTCTCTCGTCGTCGTCGTCGTTTGCGAATCATCATCGTAACTCTCTCCGTCCCGGGAAGTCTTCTTCTTCTCCATCGCAAACAACAAGGACTTCACTCGTATCGTCTTCTTCTTCTTCTCTTCCGACGCTCCAAGAGCTCCCGCCTGTAAAATCTCCCTCAACACCGTCGACCCGACGATGACGACGGATTTTTCCTTCTCTCGAAACGTTTTGGACGTTCTCAGTTTCGCGATGCGTTTCGCGGTTGCGTTTTCCGCGCTCGAGAGCATCGCGATGGTGTCGTCGTCGTTCGTAGTAGTCGTCGCCGTCGAAAAACATCTCCTCCTTCTCGAATTGGAAACAAAAGAAGAAGAAGAAGAAGAAGAAGAAGAAGAAGGAGGACAAAAGAAGCACGTCGTG
>Ga0255765_1002724_pt1 | contig 19701 bp, 17 predicted proteins | sample 041ome_8_FD_179965 | JGI IMG/M metagenome (GOLD analysis project Ga0255765, IMG submission 179965) | Coastal salt marsh microbial communities from the Groves Creek Marsh, Skidaway Island, Georgia - 041407BS metaG (version 2) | ecosystem: Environmental > Aquatic > Marine > Intertidal zone > Salt...
TGTTCATGGTGACGGTTTTTTTGCATCAGTCTTGGCACAGCCATAAATAGTGTAAATTCTGCAAATTGCCTCTTATTTCTAAATTTCTCGTTAACCAGTTGATGTTTCCTTTTTTGGTCAGCAGAAAAAAAAATTGGTTTGGGAATGGATAGTTCTTCTTTGGATTATCTTCCATCAAATTTGTGCCTTAACCTAATCAGATCGTGCGGAATATTACATGACGGACAATATGGATCGCGTCGTGCTGATGAACCTATCCATTTAGTGTCCGAAATCAAAATAGATCAGGGAAACCCTGCAAACGGTTTTAAACAGCTGCTTTGAAACTCACATGCTTCACTGTCGCGTCTGTGGCGGATGATGGTTGAACAATCGCATGTGTCAGAAATCGTTTGAGACGACAGATACAGTTGCCCATCCAATCCAACGGGTGGCGAACGATTCCATAGGGGGCGAATAGCCCATCTGACGAATTCTCTACTACTTTGCGAATTTGACGCTGATATTTCCTCAGATTTATGTGTTTAACTCCGGACAGGGCGCTACACATGATGAATGTTTGGAGTTCTTACGCGGCCTGCAAACTCGTCTATACTGCCTTGGGCGCAGACTAGATTAAATATTTTTCGCAATAAAAACAATAATATAATCCTTGTTCACCAAATTATAAACAATACACACAAAGATTTACAGAAATCAAATGAAGCTCATTTTATAAGAATTTTCTTGAAATGTTCTTTTTTAGACCCTAACAAGAGAACAATAGATGAACAAAATGCGCGATTGCCCTGTGCACATTGCTATGAAATAAGAAAGGCAAAGCAACATTATGGCAGATCTTCTTTCGATGACAGACAAGAAAAACGCAGACAAACAAAAAGCGCTGGAAAGCGCGCTTTCGCAAATTGAACGCCAGTTCGGCAAAGGTGCCATCATGAAACTGGGATCGGAAAACGCGATCCAAGAGATTGAAGCAACTTCGACAGGGTCTCTGGGCTTGGATATTGCGCTTGGGATAGGCGGATTGCCAAAAGGGCGGATTGTGGAAATCTATGGTCCTGAAAGTTCGGGGAAAACAACATTGACCCTGCATTGTATTGCGGAAGAGCAGAAAAAAGGTGGCGTGTGCGCCTTTGTTGACGCTGAACACGCGTTAGACCCACAATATGCCAAAAAACTGGGCGTGAATCTTGATGAATTGTTGATTTCGCAGCCTGATACAGGTGAACAAGCCTTGGAAATCACCGATACATTGGTGCGTTCTGGTGCGGTGAATATGGTAGTGGTTGACTCGGTCGCCGCCCTGACCCCAAAATCCGAACTAGAGGGTGACATGGGCGACAGTAATGTCGGCGTTCAGGCTCGTTTGATGAGTCAAGCGATGCGCAAATTGACAGGATCTATCAGTCGTTCAAATTGCATGGTGATTTTCATCAACCAAATTCGGATGAAGATCGGCGTAATGTTTGGTAGCCCAGAAACCACAACAGGTGGCAATGCGCTTAAATTCTATTCCTCGGTCCGTTTGGACATTCGCCGCATCGGTGCAATTAAGGATCGAGACGAAGTTGTTGGGAATGCAACCCGTGTGAAAGTTGTAAAAAATAAAGTTGCGCCGCCCTTTAAACAGGTTGAATTTGACATCATGTATGGCGAAGGCATTTCCAAAACCGGTGAATTATTGGACCTTGGTGTGAAAGCGGGCGTCGTTGAGAAATCGGGCGCATGGTACAGCTACAGCGATGAGCGCATTGGTCAGGGGCGTGAAAACGCGAAAACTTTCCTTAAGGAAAACCCGAGCATAGCCCATGATATCGAAGATAAAATCCGCGCTTCGCATGGATTGGATTTCGACGTCGAAGTTAGTGGTGGAGAGGATATATTAGAAGCGTAAAGCATAGCGAATTTATAATGTAACGCGGTCAATTTGGCCGCGTTTTTTGTTGCGAATCTTTGTGTTATGGACATCAGTTAACGGACAGGATAGACCCATATCAACTAATTGATGAAGCGAGAAGTCAATGCCAACGTTAAACGAAATTCGGTCAACCTTTTTAAATTATTTTTCCAAACACGGGCATGAGATTGTTCCATCAAGCCCGTTGGTTCCGCGCAATGATCCAACATTGATGTTTGCCAATTCGGGTATGGTTCAGTTTAAGAACCTGTTCACGGGCGTTGAAACACGCGATTACAAACGCGCCACCACCGCGCAAAAATGCGTGCGTGCAGGTGGTAAACACAACGATTTGGACAACGTTGGTTATACGGCACGTCACCATACATTTTTCGAAATGCTGGGGAATTTCAGCTTTGGCGATTATTTCAAATCCGAGGCGATCCCATTTGCATGGGAATTGGTAACCAAAGAACTGGATATTCCCAAAGATAAACTCTTGGTCACGGTCTATCATACCGATGATGAGGCCGCGAAAATGTGGAAAAAGGTTGCAGGACTTTCTGATAATCGCATCATTCGCATCTCAACGAATGACAATTTCTGGATGATGGGTCCTACTGGGCCCTGTGGGCCATGTACTGAAATTTTTTATGATCATGGCGAAAGCTTTTGGGGTGGCCCTCCTGGGTCACCTGAGGAAGACGGGGATCGCTTTATCGAGATCTGGAATCTTGTTTTCATGCAGTATGAGCAATTTGAAGACGGTTCAAAAACAGATTTGCCAAACCAATCCATTGATACAGGCATGGGGATCGAACGTGTTGCAGCATTGCTGCAAGGCACAAATGACAACTATTCAACCGATTTGATCCGATCCCTGATTGAGGCCTCCGCCCACGCGACAAGCTCTGATCCCGATGGTCCGGGCAAAACCCACCACCGTGTAATTGCCGACCATTTGCGCTCAACGTCATTCTTGATTGCGGATGGCGTCATGCCCTCAAACGATGGACGCGGGTACGTATTGCGTCGCATCATGCGCCGCGCGATGCGCCATGCACATTTGTTGGGTGCCCAAGATCCAGTCATGCACCGTTTGGTGCCTGCATTGGTGCAGCAAATGGGCGCCGCGTATCCAGAATTACCGCAGGCGCAGGCACTGATCGAAGAAACCCTGTTGCAAGAAGAGACACGTTTCAAACAAACGCTTGATCGTGGTTTGAAATTGCTGGACGATGAAGTTGCGGGTTTGGGCAAGGGTGCCGCATTACCAGGCGAGGCGGCGTTTAAACTCTATGACACCTATGGTTTCCCACTTGACTTGACGCAGGATGCGCTGCGTGAAAAGGGTTTAAGTGTCGACACAGACGGATTTGATGCCGCGATGGCGGAACAAAAGGCCAAGGCGCGCGCAGCATGGTCGGGTTCTGGTGATGCAGCAGATGCCTCAATCTGGTTTGATATTGCTGATCAACATGGCACCACTGATTTCCTTGGGTATGATACCGAAACGGCAGAAGGGCAGATCATGACCATGCTACTGGGCAGTGACACTATCGATAAGGCCAAAACAGGTGCAGAAATCCAAGTGGTTCTGAACCAAACACCGTTTTATGCAGAAAGCGGTGGTCAGGTTGGCGACACTGGAGAAATTTGCACTGAAACAGGCGCGGCCTCTGTTGCTGATACGAAAAAAGTCGCGGGTGTTTTCATCCATATTGCGACAGTGAGCGAAGGCCATATTGAAACGGGTCAGGGCGCACAGTTGCAGGTCAATCACACTCGGCGCAGCGCCATTCGCGCGAACCATTCGGCTACGCATCTTTTGCACGAAGCGTTGCGCCGTGCCTTGGGTGATCATGTCGCGCAACGCGGATCGTTGAACGCGGCGGATCGTTTACGCTTTGACTTTAGCCATTCCAAATCGATGAGCGCGGATGAACTGCGTCAGGTCGAGGCAGAGGTGAACGAATTCATCCGTCAAAACACACGCGTTGAAACCCGTATCATGACACCAGATGATGCACGCGCAATGGGCGCGCAGGCGTTGTTTGGTGAAAAATACGGCGATGAGGTGCGCGTGGTGTCCATGGGCGAATTGGCCGGATCGGGCAAGGGAAATTATGGAAACACTTATTCGTTAGAACTGTGCGGTGGCACCCATGTGCGCCAAACAGGTGATATTGGCGCTTTTATCGCCCTTGGCGATAGCGCAAGCTCATCAGGTGTGCGCCGTTTTGAGGCCCTGACCGGGCAGGCCGCATTGGATCATATGACCCAGCAATCTGAACAGTTGATTGCTATTGCATCTGAAATGAAGGCTCCCCTAGCCGAAGTTGGATCGCGCGTCAAAGCCTTGTTGGATGAACGTAAGGCATTAGCGAATGAGGTCGCGCAGCTGCGCCGTGAATTGGCCATGTCAGGAGGCGCATCGAAGGGACAGCGTCCAGCAGCCAAGGATATCAACGGAGTATCCTTCTTAGCCCAGGTTCTGGCAGGCGTTTCGGGCAAGGATTTACCCGCCCTGATTGATGAACACAAAAACCGCGTTGAAAGCGGCGCGATCTTGTTGATTGCGGACACAGGTGACAAAGTTGCCGTGGCGGCAGGGGTCACAAGTGATCTAACTGATCGTGTCAGTGCAATTGATTTGGTCAAGGCAGCGGTCGTTGAATTGGGCGGCAAGGGCGGTGGCGGGCGACCCGATATGGCCCAAGGTGGCGGAAGCGATTCATCAAAAGCAGACGCCGCAATCGCCGCGGCAGAGGCACAAATTACCTAGTATTTTAGCGGTAGGCTCTGCGCGTGGCGCAGGGCCATTCCCATTGAGGACGGCCTGGGATCATCGTCGACAAATGCCTCGTCCATTATATCAATTTGGCCGCCCATTTTGCGAGCTTTAAACATCATGTCACCAGCATATTCGATGGCTTTGGCATCTGCCTCTTGTTCTTTGCCGGCGCAAAACATGTCGCCAAACTTGTGTATGCCTCCTAACATGTGACCTGCATACACAAAGGCAATTCCGCCAAACACATTATTCTCTGAAATCCTGATCACATCGCATAGATCACTTCGCATTATTTGTGCCCAACTTTGGTCATAGGGTATTGCGACTCTCCTTAATCATATGGTGACAGAACACCCAATCCGCGTGGGTACAAACCAATTCCCGTTTCTAACAAATCTTTGGACTCAAACGAGCTTTGTGCACATGCAGAATCATATGCGAATAATCCGACAACACTATGCGACATGGCCTGAATATGGACGCTGAACATGGATGCAACGGGGCGGAGATCCAAGTGCATGTAGTGGCGCAAGTCTTGGCTCGCGCGCTCCATGATGTTGTGCGCGCGTTGTGAGGTATGGGATAATTCCGTTGTGCGATTTGCGGAAACATCACTTTCGAACATAGAGATATAATGACCTGGATGTACCCGTAAAAAGTTCGAACGGGCGCGTCCCGTTGCCTCAAACGCTGTGATGGCAGAGGGCTGACCATCGCGGAAGGCATGTTCCATAAGATCAGCGAAAATACAATACCCCTGAAGCGCGGTTTCAGCGATCAAATCTTCGCGTCCTTCGAAATGGCAATAATCGACGGCAGGGGCGACGCCTTTGGTTTCGCCATCGATGGTTTGGCGCGCTGTGTCCGGCGCTTTGGTTTTGAAATGTGCGCTAATTTCACCGTAAAATGGAGATTGCATGAATACTCTTGTCTTGGTGAATAGAGCGATTTATTTCATTTTTTCAATGTGATGCGCGACTGAAGCCTCTGAATTGCGTCTAAAATGTCAGTCTGTTTGAAATGATGGGGCATATGGCCTTGCTCTGGCCAAATCGTGACATTGACATTGTTTAGGCGATTTTTCAGCCCCACGGTATGGATTTCGGGGGAAACTGTGGTGTCCACTGCCCCATGTAGAATTTCGATTGGCACGGTTACGCGATCATATTGTTCCTCAAGCGCGCGGATTTGTGCATGAATTTGATTACGCTGTCTGGCATTGTTTTGGATTGTTTTGGGGCGTAGCACCAACTCAACGCCCATTCTATCCCGATAACCCACAGGCGGCGAATCGGGGGTGAACACTTCATTCAAGCCATTTTGAATGGCACCTTCGTAATGAAAGGCCCCGATGAAATGATTGATAAATGGCCCAATCATCGGGTGTTTGTTCATTTTGTAATAGGTGCTGGTCGGGGTATGAAAGGGCATTGCAACAGGCGATATCAAGGCCAGCGCGGACAGATCATCAGGCGCCTGTGTCGCCCAGGCCATTGAAATAATCCCTCCCAAGGAATGGCCCAAAACGATCGGTTTTTGCGCGCCTAATTTTTTCGCAGCATCCCGCAGGATCATCGCCTGATCGATGAATTTATCCCCATCCGACGATAGCCTGTCAGTATACCCCAATCCAGGCCGATCAAAAATAATCAAACGGAAATGCGGCGCAAGCGTATCCTCAAGCGCAAGGATCAAATCACGCATATTACCGCTTGATCCATGGATCATCACTAAATCGGGTCCTGACCCTGTCACATAAGCCTGAATATTTTTCCCATTGACCTTAACTGTTTTGCCCATTGGGGGATAATGTGCCTCGATCCACGCCTCGCGTATTTTTGCAATGATATAGGTGCCCAATAAAGTGAGGGCTAGGATTAGGATAAAAATATTAAGCGCCAATTTCATTCAAATCATAGGGAGTACTTTGATAAATCAGATTGACCCAGTTTCCATAAAGCAAATGCGCATGTGATCGCCATCTGTTCAATGGTGGTTGGCTTGGATCATCATCTGGGTAATAATTTTGTGGGACATTAATCGGCGTTCCGTCTGAAACATCACGATCATATTCCTGTTTCAATGTATCGCTGTCGTATTCAAAGTGATTGAAAATATACAGCGCGCGATGTTTCGCATCCTCGATCAAACATGGGCCAACTTCGGCACTACCCAACAGGGTCTTTAGATCGGGGTGTGCATCAACATCCTTTTGTTCAATCTCGGTCCAGCGGCTGACGGGTATGACAAAATTGTCTGAAAATCCACGCAAATAAGGCGAGGCAGGATCCAAATTGTCGTGACGAAAACATCCGAATGCCTTTGCATCCAGCATACGTTTGTTGATACGATACAGATGATAGATCATCGCCATAGCGCCCCAGCACACGCCAAAGGTGGAGTGTACATGGGTTTGTGTCCAATCTATAATTTGGCGCAGCTCGCCCCAATAGGTAACCTCTTCAAAGGGTAGGTGTTCGATCGGGGCGCCTGTTATGATTAAGCCGTCAAACTTTTCTCCACTTGCAGCTATCTCGTCAAAGGGGCGGTAAAAGCTGGTCATGTGCTCGGCAGCTGTGGTTTTAGATTGGTGATCACTCATCCGAATGAGCGTCAATTCAATTTGCAAAGATGTTGCCCCAATTAGGCGGGAAAATTGGATTTCCGTCTGAATTTTGCGCGGCATAAGGTTAAGCAGGGCAATACGCAGCGGCCGAATATCTTGGCGCGATGCCTGATTTTCCGGCATAACCATCACGCCCTCGTGCGTAAGCACGTCATAGGCAGGCAGGTTTTCTGGAATCTTAATGGGCATCTATACGTATCCTAACTTTTAATTAGAGGTAGAGCGGCTATGTGCTACGCTCAAGGGCATTTGCGATCAACACATTAAACTGATCAGGAGTCGTGACAGCGGCGATCTCATCGGCCGTGACCTTAACACCCCAGTTCGCCATGCCACTATAGAGTGGTTGGCGGTGCGCCATAGCCTGTGCATAAGACCAGCGTACGAAGTGATCAGGGTCAACATCATTTGCTGCGACCCCGTTTTCCGCCAGATATGCCTCCCATTTGGCTTCAAGGAAGGATACCTTATAGCACATGGGTTTTGGGGCGCGGTCAAACCGTTTGATTAATTCACTTATGTGCGCATCTGATCCTTCGATCCAAACCATTAACGCACATTTTGACAGACATGAAAGCACGGGATCATTCGGATCCTCTGGGTCTACAACTTCGCAAATCGATCCACCGCTGTCACAGACAAAATGATCATAGCCATAGATGTGACGCGCGCGTTCGATGAAATAGGGGGTATCAAGCAGAGCTTCGACTTCGGCGCAGTGATGTTGGGCCTGGCGCCTGCGATATTCGTCTATCGATAGGCCACCTTTATCCTTGCGTCCAGGTTTTCCCAAATACGTGGATAGCGGCGTGAGGTTATCAAAGGTAATATTTGATTTGATTTTGATGCTATCGTTCATCAACAGGTCGCGCAAAAACGGGTTACCCATTGCCTCGTGTTTGAAGCTATCTTCGATAAATTCACCCATGTAGCGGGTGCCAATTCTATAATCGATGGAATAGTGAAACCAATTTCCCGAGGTGCGTAGCATATTTGAAACATGGGTTTTCCCCAATCCTGACATGCCAAACAAAACAACACGCTTCTGCACGGCGTTTTGCCAATCCTGTGCGCTTTTGTAAATCATGACTGACCTCGGGTTTCATGCAGGATGTTGCTATAGTTGCCGACAAAGATCAAAACCGCACCGGCCAAAACCATAATATCGAGCGCCTCACCATAAGCCAACATTCCAATGACTGCAATCACTGGCAGGCGGGCAAAATCTACAGGTATGACAACGGTGGCAGGCGCCAATGCAAGGGCAGTGGTGATGCAAAAATGCGCAAGCAATCCACACAGGGCAATCACCATAACATAGGGCAAGGCAGTCATTGATGGTACGGCAATATCGCCATCATATCCCGCACAGACCACCCCGAACACCGCTTGCATTACGGTTAGGTAAAATAAAACGCATGTGACGCTTTCTGTTCGGGTCAATTTTTTGGTCATCAAAGTGGTCCATGCGAACGCCACGGCCGATAACGCGGCCGTTGTCACACCAAAGCTGATCCCAAATTCCCATGGGCGGGTGATTATCAAAATTCCCGCAAATCCCATAACTGCGGCCAGAACGCGCATGCGCGTTAATCGTTCACCCAAGACCATGGGAGAAAGCAATAAAACCCACAGCGGGTTCGTAAATTCGAGTGCAAAAAGTTGTGTAAGAGGGATCACCGTAACTGCATAAAACCACAGATTCTGCCCTGTAAAATGTGCTAGATTCCGCGTAAAATGGGTACCCACATGCCGTCGTGTGATGTGTCTCAATGTGCCGAAATACCACCCCAGCACCAAAACAACTGCGATCCCAACAAAACTGCGGTACATCATGATTTCAAATGTATCGAGTTCAAAGCTGACTTCACGACCTGCAACGGCCATTGCGGAGAAGGAACCAATCGCACCTGTCATATAGGCCACGGCCTTTGGTATATTTTGTGTACTCATGCAATTCTGCCTTGGGGGCTATTTCAGGGGTGTGACTGGGTCTTTTGTTAATCGCGGTGAGGGTACGATAGTCTCGCCAAGCTAATCGCCCATTTATTCCCACTCAATTGTTCCAGGAGGTTTTGATGTGATGTCATAAGTGACGCGGTTAATACCTTTGACCTCGTTAATGATACGAGTGGCGGTTTTGCCAAGGAATTCGTGGCTAAAGGGGTAATAATCTGCGGTCATACCGTCAACGGACGTCACGGCGCGTAAGGCACAGGCGTAATCGTAGGTTCGTCCATCGCCCATTACGCCCACTGTGCGCACGGGAAGGATCGCGACAAAGGCCTGCCAAATTTCATCGTAAAGGCCATGTTTGCGGATCTGATCGATGTAAACCGCATCTGCTTGACGCAGAATATCAAGTTTCTCACGTGTGATTTCACCGGGGCATCGAATGGCTAGACCGGGACCGGGGAATGGGTGACGCCCTATAAAACTGTTGGGTAAGCCCAATTCGCGGCCCAATGCGCGAACTTCATCCTTGAATAATTCGCGCAAGGGTTCGACCAATTTTAACCCCATTTTCTCAGGCAATCCGCCAACATTATGGTGGGATTTGATGGTGACAGAAGGTCCGCCACTGAACGAAACCGATTCAATTACATCAGGATAAAGGGTACCTTGGGCCAGAAACTCCGCACCCTTAATGTCATTTGCATGCTTTTGGAACACATCAATAAATAGGCGACCAATGGCTTTGCGCTTGGTTTCAGGATCTGACATGCCCTCAAGTTCAGAAAGGAATAGTTCCTGTTCGTCTGCATGGATCAGCGCCATGTTGTAGTTGTCACGGAACATGGTGACTACTTCTTCGGCCTCGCCCTGCCGCAATAGACCGTGATCAACAAACACACAGGTCAATTGATCGCCAATCGCCTCGTGGATCAAAACGGCCGCGACCGAACTGTCGACACCCCCAGAAAGACCACAGATAACGCGTTTGTCGCCCACTTGTTGACGAATGGCGGCGATTGCCTGTTCGCGGTAGGCTCCCATGGTCCAGTCCCCGTGAAAGCCCGCCAATTTGATAAAGTTTTCATAAAGGCGCGCCCCGTTCGGTGTATGGTGCACCTCTGGGTGAAATTGCACGGCAAAGAAGTTGCGCGATGTATCCGCGGTAATGGCATAAGGCGCATTGGGCGATGTTCCGTAAACCTCAAACCCGGGTGCGATTTCACTGACGTGATCACCGTGGCTCATCCAAACTTGTTCATCGCCACCGGCAAACCAGCCGTCCAAAATATTCAACGATCCCTTGGGGGTGACATAGGCACGGCCGAACTCTGCCGTTCCATGACCGCTTTCGACGCGCCCACCCAATTGGTGCATCATGACCTGCTGACCATAGCAAATGCCCAAGATCGGCACACCCATGTTAAATGCTGCCTCTGGTGCACGGGGGCTTCCTTCACGCATGACACTATCAGGACCACCGGAAAAGATGATCGCCTTGGGTGCAAACTCTGTTAAAAACGCATCAGTGACGTTTTGATAGGGGTGGATTTCGCAATAAACGCTGAGTTCGCGCAGACGGCGCGCGATCAGCTGTGTTACCTGACTTCCAAAGTCGATGATGAGGAGGCGGTCATGAGATGTATTTTCCATGCTCACCCTGTAAATTGAGTGTTGCTGTTTCGCAAGCCTATTCCCCACTGACAAATTTCGCAGCAAACCAATTATTTTGATATCAATGTCGCTTTCCCCCCTAGAGGGACGGAAAACACCCCTAATGTTTTTTTAAGCCGCGCTAAATCCTGCACAACGAATTGTATTTACCTTTGAAGAAGGGGTTTAAAATGAACGAGGCAACAACAGCGCGTCGGGGCCGTGGTGGTGGTGGCGCCGCACGTCGGGCAGAGCGGACATCCGTTAAAATCGAAACGTCGAAGTATATCGAACGAAATATACCGAACTTTGAAATCCTAAATGAAGAAGCTTTGGAAATCATTGAATCCAACGCAGAAACCATTTTGGAAGAGGTTGGGGTTAATTTTGTGAATAACCCAGCCGCATTGGAACGTTGGAAAGATGCGGGCGCAACCATTATCGGCGAACGCGTTCAAATCCCACGTGGCTTGGCGCGCAAATTGTGCTCCACCGCTCCCAGAACATTTACGCAGCATGCGCGCAATCCAGAGCGGTCTGTTGAAATCGGTGGCCGGAATTTGGTTTTGGCGCCTGTTTACGGCCCTCCCTTCGTGCGTGACCTAGAGGGCGGTCGTCGTTATGCGACCATGGATGATTTCCAGAAGTTCGTGAAATTGGGCTATATGTCAAAATGGTTGCACCATTCAGGTGGGACCGTGTGCGAACCAACTGATGTTCCTGTGAACAAGCGTCACTTGGACATGTTGCTGGCGCATATGGAGTTGTCGGACAAACCGTTCATGGGGTCGGTCACTGAACCCAGTCGCGCACAAGACAGTGTTGAGATGTGTGAAATCCTGTTCGGTAAGGATTTCGTGGAAAACAACACAGTGATGACATCCCTGATCAACATCAACTCTCCGATGACGTTTGATGATGTGATGATGGGCGCAATGGAGGTGTTTGCTGCAAAAAATCAGGCCTGTATCGTGTCCCCCTTTATCGTGGGCGGTGCCATGGCGCCTGTTTCGGTTGCGGGAACATTGACCCAAGTTTTGGCCGAGGTATTGGCAGGTGTTTCCTATAACCAGTTGATCCGCCCTGGCGCACCTGTGATTTTTGGGACCTTTGTGACCTCAATCGACATGAACTCTGGCGCGCCGACATTTGGCACCCCAGAGGCGTCCCATATCCTCTATGGTGCGGGTCAATTGGCGCGTCGCTTGGGATTGCCGTATCGTTCAGGCGGGGGGTTGTGTGGTTCAAAATTGCCTGACGCGCAGGCGGCGTACGAAACATCCAACACATTGAATGCGGCCTTGATGGGGGGTGTGAACTTTATGTTGCACGCTTGTGGTTGGTTAGAAGGGGGGCTTGTGTCCTCTTTCGAAAAATTCGTGATGGACGCGGATCAGTTGGGTATTTTGCACCACTTAGCCAAAGGTGTGTCCATGGACGAAAACGCCCAGGCGATGGACGCCATTCGCGAAGTGGGACCCGGAGGCCACTATTTAGGATGTGCACATACCCAAGCAAACTTTAAAGAGGCGTTCTGGCGCACCAATGTGCTGGATTACAAACCTTTTGAAACATGGGATGAAGAGGGTGCGCGTGATACTTACACCTTGGCTGCAGCGCGTGTAAAAACTATGTTGGCTACCTATCAAAAACCTGCAATGGATGCTGCGGTAAATGAGTCCTTGCACGCCTATGTGGCGCAGAAAAAGACCTCTATGCCAGATAGCTTTACCTAAGCGGCCATCTGATGCAGCTGCAATGTGGCTTGAGTTGCCGCGGGAATTGGCGCGGTTAACAGTGCAATATGATCTTGGATTTGATATGCGGCGTCGTTAAGGCGCAACATTTTATTTAATTCAGCCTCCTTTTCAAGCAGTGTATCCAACAATGTCGAGAGGCTTTTGGATTTTTGCCAGCTGAACAGATGCAGCAAATGGGGTTTACTTTCGTAGGTCGTGACCCCGTGGCGCGTGGCCAGAACCAAAATTTTGGGGCTATTGAGCCGCTGAAGGCGATTAAAGTGTCATGTTGTGTCCTCAAGTCTCAGGATCACAAGGCTGTGGTAATCTTTTTATCAAAGCTTCGGTGCAACGTGCCAGCAGGTAAGAGATTGTTCGCAAATTCGAAATACTCTGTCCCCGATCACTGAATTTTTAACCACACTGTAAACAATCCACAGTCAGGTGATCGGTATCAAGGCCGCCGAAAAGCGTAATTTGGTGACAATGACGAAAGCACGATCAATTGTGCAACTGGATGCGGATCAGGGGCTTCAATAAGGCGTCGGGCAATTTGTATGGAACAAAGTACACTGTAAACCCATGCGCGAAATCGCGCGGGCCACGGAGGTGCCTGCCTTAATCGTGATGCGCAATGTGCGCAAAATTGAAAACAACGCTGAGGATCCAAAAATTCAGGCGTTGATCCTCGCCGCAGAGGCCGCGCCAATGGATATGGGAGAGTCCGTTGGAACAGTTTCGGGTGACACTGGATGATGTGGGTCTGGGATTGGCCGAAGTTGCCGTGCGCTGTTGCAGTTTTGAGCAGAGTTTGGAAAAACGGAACAAATCATGGGGTGGTCGGCGCGCTCGGGCAAAATTGCACCACTCATAGCGCTGCAACTATTGAAACGCCATTATGACAAATTGCATGGTACGGGTGGCGGCACGATTGGCTAAGGGCTTGTAACGGTACAGAAGGATGATAATTTAGGATTATGAATATCACCCTGAAACAAGTTGAATATTTTATTGCCCTCGTGCACGAAAGAAACTTTGGTCGCGCTGCTGCAATGATGAATATTTCCCAGCCCGCCTTATCTGTTCAGATCAAAGAATTAGAAGATAGGCTGGGTGCACAAATGGTGGAACGACAAAGCCGTGATGTCGTTCCGACACCTTTTGGTCGCATGATCCTAGATCATTGTTATGCCATTCAAAATGACGTGCGTGCTTTGGAAGAAGCCGCGCGTTGGCGAGGCGGGGTTACGGGGCAACTGGCCTTGGGGTTAATCCCGACCATTGCGCCCTATGTTGTGACAGATGTGATTGCCGCGCTGCGTGCTTCCGATGTAAATTTGGAATTGCAAATTCACGAAGGTAAAACCGCAACTTTGATTGCTCAACTGCGCAGTGGGGCGATTGATGCGGCTGTTGTCGCCTGGCCCATTCCATTGGCCGGACTTCATTTCGATCCACTTTTTGAAGATCATTTTTTGCTAGCTGGCTCACAGCGACGCCTATTGGATGTGCCTGAAGGGGTGTTGCCCAATCAATTGGGGGATGCACAAATGATCTTGTTAGAGGACGGGCATTGTTTGACTGATCAGGCACTTGAGATCTGTGGACGAGACAAAAACCACGCGCAGATTAATTTGGGTGCGGCGTCAATGGCGACCTTAACCCAATTGGTTGGGGCGGGCTTTGGCCTAACCTTAATGCCCGAAATCGCAGTCCCCTATGAGGTATCTGGGCGCGACGCGGTTCAGTTGCGCCGTTTCAAAGGTGTCGAACCCAAACGTCAAATTGGCCTTTTGCGGCGCGAAACCTCGTTGGATGGAGATTGGGGGGCGGATTTGTGCCGCGTTCTATCCGATGCGGGGCAGGCCGCCGTTGCCCGCGCGCGTGCAAGCTTTTAAGCTTTTGCATAGCGGGTATTTCATCAGATGCCTTACACATCTGAAAATTTGTGTTACATAAGCCGAAATAGGTTAGGATAAACATTGTGCGTGATCTAAAAATCCCAGCAGAGCGTCATCCCGAAAAAGCGCATCGCCCCGATAACGAACAGCCCAAAAAACCCAGGTGGATCCGCGTGAAAGCGCCCGTCAGCGAGGGTTATAAACAAACGCGTGATATCATGCGGGCCAACAATCTGGTCACAGTCTGTGAAGAGGCAGGGTGTCCAAACGTGGGTGAATGTTGGTCACATGGGCACGCTACCATGATGATCATGGGTGAAATTTGCACCCGCGGTTGCACGTTCTGTAATATTGCCACGGGGCGGCCCGATGAGTTGGATGCTTTCGAACCGGGACGAGTTGCAGATGCGGTTCAAAAACTTGGGTTGAACCACGTGGTTATCACCTCTGTTGACCGTGATGACTTGACGGACGGTGGCGCCGAACATTTCGCGCAAACAATCCGCGCCGTCCGTCATCGCAGTCCGAATACAACAATTGAAATTCTGACACCTGATTTTCTGAAATGTGAGGATAGCGTGTTAGAAACCGTGGTTGCCGCGCGTCCTGATGTGTTCAACCATAACCTTGAAACGGTCCCCGGTCTTTATCCCGAGGTGCGCCCAGGGGCGCGGTATTTCCATTCCCTACGCCTGTTGCAGCGGGTTAAGGAAATGGATCCATCGATGTTCACGAAATCGGGGATCATGGTGGGTCTGGGCGAAGATCGTCAATCGGTTTTGCAGGTGATGGATGACATGCGATCTGCAGATATTGATTTCCTAACGATTGGACAGTACCTGCAGCCAACCCCAAAACATCACCGCGTTGATCGGTTTGTCACGCCAGAGGAATTCAAATCCTATGAAACCGCAGCCTTTGGCAAAGGGTTCTTGATGGTCTCGGCAACCCCACTGACACGATCATCTTATCATGCCGGGGATGATTTTTCCCAACTGCGTGCGGCGCGTCAGAAAAAATTGGGATTGGCGTAGTATTCAGACCGAGCGCTAATTCATCGGCACCATCTGAACCTTGTTCGGGTGGCGATGTAGGATCCAGCTTTCTGGCCACATGTTATATTTCCCAAGCCCGGCGAGCAGCAGGCTAAACCCAAGGATAACACCCCACATCATCAGCTGTTTTTTGCTGGGTGGACGGCTGATCTACATGGCCATACGCCATAGCAATTTGTCATACTGCATGAAATCGTACTCATATTACCCGATATCGGATTGCGTCCTATGATCCTAGCAGGGTAATTTTAGGGCAGGAAAGGACCAATTTTATGACACAGGATACATGGGCCTATGTGACATGCAACGCAGGGCGCGTTGATTATTCTATTTTTGATGCGCGTTACAACCGAGTTGCACATGGGGCGGTGGCCCTCTCTGAATTTGGGCCGCATGAACCAAAGGACGTGTTAGCATCATTGGATGTTTCCTTTGTGGTGTTGGATGGTGCCTTTGCAGGTCAAGGTGTAACATGTCCCGCATCGCCTGCCGCGCCAATCGAAATCGTGGAGCATTTCGCCCGCATGGCGCGGTTTGCTGATAATTCTGCGTCAGATCAGTGTTTTGCGCACACAGCCGCCCTTGGGGCCTTTGTCGCGGATCATGCCAAATGGGATGGGATTGTCGTGTTTGCAGGCTCTGTCACCACATGGGCCCATGTCAGCGCGGGTGAGTTGATTTCATTTCGCAGCAGCCTTGCTCTGAAAATGGCCTGCGATGTAATCAGGGATAGTGGTTTGGATACCCCTGATCAAGTTGGTGATGCGTTTAATGATGCGGTAAGCAGTGGATTATCGAACCCCGAATCCGTGTTTAGCAAACTGTGTGGTTCAGTGGGTGCCGAAACCCATCTGGGCCACGTGTTGGGGGCGGATTTGGCGGCCTTTCGTTCCTATTGGTTGGGACAGGACATTGTCATTTTGGGCGACGGGGATCAGGCGCATTGGATTGAAGCCGCCTTGAAATCGCAATTCGCGATGGTGCGGCGCGATACGCAGGATTATTTGGGCCGTGGCGCCCACGTCGTGCGCGCACATGTGTTGGGAGAGGCATGAGATGAAACGCCTAGAAACCGAATGGCATGGTCAGCCGCTGTTTCAAATCACACTGTCCAGCGATCAGATGCAGGTGGATGTCCTTAATTTTGGTGCGGTTCTACAACGGATTGCATGGGCAGTGCAGGATTATAACCTGTGTTTGGGGTATCCAACTGTTGATCCATACCTCACCAACCCAGGAAAATTGGGGACAATCGTTGGACGATACGCCAATCGCATCAATCAGGCACAGGCGGTGATAGACGGTGTTCCATATAAGTTTGACGCAAATAATGGCGCGCATTGTTTGCATGGGGGGCGTGAAACGCTGGGGCTGCAGGCCTTTGATGTTTTGGAACATTCAGGATCACATGTGGTTTTGTTTCAATGCATGCCGGATGGTCATATGGGGTTTCCGGGGACGTTGGATGTTTGGGTCACCTATCGCCTGCAGGGAGCGACGTTAGGAATTGATATTCGCGCCAAAACCGATGCAACCACACTGTGCAACATCACGGGCCACGCCTATTTCAATTTCACAGGTGCACCAACAATCGCCGATCATCAATTACAGGTGGCGGCATCACAGATTTTGCCAGTGGACGAAACGGGTATCCCCAGTGGGGCAAAAATGAATGTCACGGGAACGCAGTTTGATTTTCAGACGCCTACCGCCCTGACACAAGGGGATCGCCCCGTGATGATTGATCACAATTATTGTGTGTCTGATGATCGCATGGAAATGCGCCCAATTGCATGGCTGTCCGGCGGCGATACGCGGATGGAATTGGCCAGTACCGAGCCGGGGCTACAAGTTTACACAGGCGCAGGGTTGGGGGCCGATTTGCCATCCGTCCCAACTGGACGGGCATTTCACCCCTATGCAGGGATCGCGTTAGAGCCGCAAATCTGGCCCGATAGCCCCAATCACCCCGAATTTGCGCAGGCAATTTTGCGTCCAAATGACGAATATCATCATCAGATCGAATACCGTTTTACGCAGGATGTGATGTTATAAATCCCGCACGCCCAGCGTTTCCTCAAGCATGGGGATGAAGAGGGTTGCATCCTCGCTAAATGGATGAATTACCTTTAGTAACTTAAAGCTATTTAACGCTTTTTCAGGTTCGTTTAGATGCATGTTGATCAATCCCAAACCCGATATCGCGCCGAAATGGCGGGGTTCGCGGATCAGTACCTCGTAAATATCGGCCTCGGACCCGACAAAATCACCCTGTAGAAACCGAACAGTGGCGCGTTTGTTCCAAGCTTCGGTGAAATCGGGATTTGATTTCAGGATACTTGTGAAAATCGCCTCGGCCTGCTTGAAGCGTTTTTTGTCCATCGCGCCGATGCCCTTGTCCATCAACTGTCTTTCGCGATCGCTGTCGTAGGCGCCTAGCCATTTAATCCAAATGCTGCGCACAATGCTGTCGGCATCCGATTTGGTTTTTGCAAGTGCCAGCTTATCCAGCAGCACGTCCGCAGGGCCCGCCCAAAGTGGCGCGGCAAAGAGGCAGAAGATCAGGATCAAAATTTTGCGCATGGTCATCACTTTCCTTTGATCTTATAAAGGGTAGCACGTGCACAAAGAAGGTCAAAAAATGATCCGCAAATACATCTGGCCCTACATCGCCCCAATTTTTCAAAGTAGATCAGCTGAGCCTGTTTTGCGGATACTCGGCATGTTTTTGGTGGTCTTTGGGTTGGTTTACACCTTGGCGGGGCTATTCCTTTAGGCTCGTTTTGTGATCCAACCACCCCCATAGATGCGTGATCCGTGGGTGTCATAAAACACGCAGGCCTGACCGGGGGATACGCCCTCTTCGGGGTTTAACAATTCAACCTCGGAGCGTTTGTCATTGATGGGGCGCAAAATCGCCTCGCGCGGTGGTCGGGTCGAGCGGACCTTGACGCTTAGATGCCATTCATCGCGCGATGTCAGGGGCTCATCGCCCAGCCAGTTTACCTCGGCCACAGGGACAATGCGGGTTTTCAACAACTCTTTCGGGCCGACGATGACGTGTTTTTTATCAACATCCAATTCCACAACATAAAGCGGATCGGCCAAACCCCCGATGCCCAGACCGCGCCGTTGACCAATGGTGTAATGAATAACACCGTTGTGTTGGCCCAAAACCGTGCCATTTGTGTCAACGATATCACCCGGTTTCACAACGCCTGGACGCAGTTTTTCAATCACGCCTGCGTAGTTGCCATCGGGCACGAAACAGATGTCTTGGCTGTCGGGTTTATCCGCAACGATCAGGCCATGTTCAACGGCCAAGGCGCGTGTTGCATCCTTGGACGGTAGGTGGCCCAGCGGAAAGCGGAGATAGTCCAATTGTTCCTGAGTGGTGGAAAACAGGAAATAGCTTTGATCGCGGTTGGCGTCCGCTGCGGAATGCAACTCTGCGCCGTTCGGGCCAATTTTACGTTGAATGTAATGGCCTGTGGCCATGCAATCCGCGTCCAAATCTTTGGCTGTATCCAGCAAATCTTTGAATTTCACACGTTCATTACAGCGAATGCAGGGCACGGGTGTCGCGCCTGATAGATAGCTGTCAGCAAACTCCTCGATCACGGCATCTCGGAAAATGTTTTCATAATCCAATACGTAATGGGGAAACCCCATGTCATTTGCCACACGGCGCGCATCATGAATATCAACGCCCGCACAACAGGCCCCCTTTTTCGCAAGGGCTGCCCCGTGATCATAAAGCTGCAGCGTGACACCGATCACATCATACCCTTCGGATTTTAACTGCGCCGCCACAGCAGATGAATCCACGCCACCCGACATCGCCACGACCACGCGTGTTTCAGCAGGGGGTTTTGCAAACCCCAATGAATTCAATGTCGCTGTTTCGGCCATATGGTCGGTATCCTGTTTCCTAACATCTAGCGAAAATTTGAGCCATTCCAATCCAACCTATTAGGGGTTTGGTGGGTCTCATTCGCCAAGGTCGTCCTAAAGCGTAGTCGGTGACCTGTATGTATGTAAGAAAATCAACAAAGCCAAGAGTGGTTAAAATGCAAAGTGGCG
>Ga0255765_1002730_pt1 | contig 19686 bp, 26 predicted proteins | sample 041ome_8_FD_179965 | JGI IMG/M metagenome (GOLD analysis project Ga0255765, IMG submission 179965) | Coastal salt marsh microbial communities from the Groves Creek Marsh, Skidaway Island, Georgia - 041407BS metaG (version 2) | ecosystem: Environmental > Aquatic > Marine > Intertidal zone > Salt...
AACAACACAAAGCAAAACAAGATTCGCAAAACTCGACGGGATGGAGTCCAAGTGCTTCCAGCATGAACTCGATCACCTTGATGGTATTACGTTTAATAAAAGAGTATCGAAATTACGATGGCAAATGGCAAACAAAGGATAGAAAATGTTAGAAGCAAATGAAGGACTAGAGAACATATTTGAGAACGCAGTGAAGGAAGCGGAGAAGAGAAGGCACGAGTACGTGACCATAGAACACGTGTTACTGTCTCTGATCAAGGACCAAAACATCGGAACAGTATTACACGACTTCAAGGTACAAGTGGGTGCTTTGATAAAGGACACGGAAGACTACCTAGACACCAAGTGCAATGACATCGTGGCCAAAGGATCAGAACCAATGACTCCTCGTAAAACAGCATCATTGGAGAGACTGATGAACAGGGCATTTACTCAAGCACTGTTCCAGGGCAGACAGGATGTGAATTCTGTGGACATACTGATATCTATATTTTCAGAGAAGAAGAGCTATGCGGCATTCTTTCTTAAAAAACATCAGGTCAACAAACAGGATCTAATTGACCTTGTGTCAACGGAAACAATACTAGATGAGGGCATGGCAGGCATGGGAGGTTCGGGAGAAGCAGGACCAGAACAGAAACTGAGACCCAACCAAGCGGACAGGATACTCAAGAGTTACTGTGAAAACTTGAACCAGAAATACTTTGACAAGAAGATAGATCCTGTGATAGGCAGAGAACAAGAGACAGAAGATCTCAAACAGATATTAGCAAGAAGAAACAAAAATAATGTGTTAATAGTAGGTGACCCAGGTGTTGGTAAAACAGCAGTGGTGGAAGGACTTGCTAGGAGGATTGCGAAGAACAAGGACGATGTACCAGAATATCTAAAGGACCATATAGTGTGGAGCCTTGATGTCAACAGCCTTATCGCTGGATCCAAATTCAGAGGAGATTTCGAGGAGAGATTGAAACTGATCGTTAACGCACTTGACCAGAAAGGCAAAAGCATATTGTTCATTGACGAAGCACACATGATAGTGGGTGCTGGTGCGACAGGGCAGGGCAATAATATGGACATGGCGAACATGTTGAAACCTGCATTGTTAAAAGGATCAATCAAAGTGTTAGCCTCTACTACTTGGGAAGAATACAGAAAATACTTTGAGAAGGACAGAGCACTGATGAGGAGATTCCAAAGATTACAAGTGGGAGAACCTAGCAAAGAAACAGCAGTCAAAATACTCAAAGGAGTGAAACAGTACTACGAGAAATTTCATGAGTGTACCATCACCGATGAAGCATGTGAAGACGCAGTGGACTATTCTACTAAATTTATCGCTGACAAGAAACTACCAGACAAGGCAATTGATGTTATAGATGTTGCCTGTGCGAGACTGAGATTGAATGGTGTAAAAGACGGCAAGATCGATCACGATGAGATCATACACGAGATAAGTGTGATGACAGGTATCAGTATAGAACAGTTATCTCAAAAACAAGCAAGTAACTTGAAAACATTAGAAGAAAAAATGAAACTGCAAGTGTATGGACAAGACAAAGCGATAAACACGATTACAGACAAGATACTGGTTGCCAGAGCAGGACTGAAAAGTCTGACCAAACCAGTTGGATCATTCCTGTTCCTAGGACCTACAGGTTGTGGTAAGACTGAGACTGCTAAACAATTGGCTAAGACACTAGGCGTGGAGTTGATAAGATTCGATATGTCAGAATACCAAGAGAAACATTCAATCGCAAAACTGATAGGATCACCTCCAGGTTATGTTGGTTATGAGGATTCAAACATGGGTGGTGGAATGTTCATAAACGAAGTCGAGAAGAATCCACACGCAGTGGTGTTGTTCGACGAGATTGAGAAAGCACACAGAGATGTATCCAACATGCTTTTACAAGTGATGGACTACGGTACAGTCACAGGCAGTAACGGTAAGAAAGCAGACTGTAGGAACATCACACTGATAATGACATCCAACCTAGGTGCAGAAGAGAACGAGAGGAACAACATTGGATTTGGCAAGAGTGAGAGAACAGGAGAGGACGACAAAGCACTGAAGAAGTTCTTCCCACCGGAGTTCAGGAACAGACTGGATGCTGTGATAAAATTTGACAAGTTAAGCAAAGACACAATGAAATCTGTTGTGAAGAAGTTCTTGCTGGAACTAAACACAATGACCATGGAGAAGGACGTTGAAGTCAACGCCACAGATGACGCAATAGAGTTCTTGATGACAAAGGGATTTGATGCCAAATTGGGTGCGAGACCATTGCAACGTGTGATAGACGACGAGATCAAGAAACCATTGAGTAAGATGATGCTGTTTGGAGAACTCACAGAAGGAGGCATGGTCGAGGTTGGACTTTCCGATGACATTGTACCTAAACTCACAGTGAACTTCAAGGCCAAGAAGGAACCAAAAGTTATTGATCAGTTCAAACCCACAGTGTCTGATGAGAAAAAATCACAATAAGTTGTACTACGGCAAGTACAGGCACAAGACGGTTTTCCGTCTGCCTGGTAGCCTTATGTTCTATCCCACCACGGACGAACACCTTTTACACCTACAGAAAGAGTACCAACACGCACCCGATATGTGTCACCTTGCCAGTTTCATAATGGCCAACAGGAGCAACGTCAAGTTCCGTATGCAGGACAGGAAGACCATATTCTATTCTGACCTGGACAAGTCACAGGAACTGATAGAACGTTTCTGGGACTTCTGGGTTGGTTCCGAGACCGTTGACCCAAAGTTTACAAATTTAGGCAAAGACACTGTTGGCTGTACCAGACTGCCACATGGCAAGTATAAGTACCAGGTGTATTTAAAGAAGGACGCACAGGTGTTAATGACTGACACACAGAAGAAAAGCCTGTGGGAGTTCCTGGAGAGAAACGTTGATGACTGTTTGATCACCAACTACAACATAATAGACTTCTTGGAGAACAAGTCTCCATATTGCTTTGGTGGATACTTCTATGTGAAAGAAGAGAAGTACCTGACCCCAATTTATATGCTGGCACAACAGGCCATAGACAAAGTAATTCAATTCAGAAAGGTAAAAAATGGAAGCAATAAAAAAACTACGAGATAAGAAAATATTCAATGATCAGAGCATCGTTGAGAGCATGATACAGAAGAACTGGATGGGTTCTCCCGTGATAAAGAGGAGCCTGTTGAGGGTTAGGAAAGTCAGAGAAGATGACTGCGTGTGTGAGGAACTTGGCGAGGCGGATGGCAAAAGTTACAAGATCAAGTACATCAACATACTTACAGTTGACGGACAGGAGCCAAACGAGTTGGCCGCTGTGTACGGACTGGGTCCAAAAACTGCGAGATTCAAAAGGAAAAATACTGAATAAATAACAACGATGGCACAGACAAGCACCACACTACTAGCGTCAAAATCGCACATAGCGAACGTTACAGGTACGGACATCAGTTTCACTGCCACCGGTTCGGAGTACAAGATCACTTCAACAAGTACAGCATTGAACGGTTTCGCAGTAAGGGATCTGATTACGGTCACAGGGACCACCAGCAACAATTCAACATTCACTGTTAAAACGGTAAGTTCAGCAAATGAATTGATTGTTGAAGAGATAGTCACAACAGAAACATCAGACGGATCCACGACTACTACCTTAGACCACACAGGATTTGTTTCAGACAAAAGCAAAGGTGATGGATACTACTCTCAACCAGATGGTGTACACACTGTGGCATACCAAGTGAATTCAACAATGACAGGATCTATCAAGATGCAGGGATCACTGGCGACCACACCCACAGAAGATGACTGGTTTGATGTGTCTGGTTCAACGTTCACAGCAGACCAAAGCACCTTGATTTCCACTGCCAATTTCACAGGTAATTTTGTTTGGGTAAGGGCAAAAGCCACTTCAGTCACAGCAGGAACCATCAGTTCCGTACTAATAAACTCATAAAAGTCGCATAAACACTAGGTTCTAGCAAGATCAACTCCAGTTGACAGATCCCTGTTCCGTGTTATACTAATAACATGAACGACAAAGACCTAGAACAGATCAACACAGTTGATGTGAATATCACGGCTGAATCGATAGATGCACACGTGATTTGCCTGAGAGAGAATGGATACAAAGTTCTCAAATCATTTTCATTAATCACGAGATACACACTATTCTTCCTATTGGGTGCCACTGTAATGGGGGCATTGCTATGAAGAAATCTATACTAAAAAATACAGCATTAGCAACAATATTATCAAGCACCTTGGCCGCATGCGGTGGCGGTGGTGGTGGCGGTGGAGTAGATGTTCAGTTTGATCCTACACCAACACCAAGTCCTACAAACATATCATTTGATTCTGGCATCAGTGGTCAATTGATCGGTGATTTCATCAGTGTCGTTCACACATTATCAGAAGATGAATTGCTAGATGTAAAAGACGCAGTTGAAATATTTGAATGGGTTGAAGCAAATCAACCAAAGTTCAATAATAACGAACTAGAAAATTACAGAATTACCATAGACAATCAAGAGATGAGCCTACAGAAAGGCTTCAATATGTTGCTTGGTTTCAAGAAAAGATATTATGACGGGAAGGAATCGTTCTGGAAAAACACTGCCAACACTGGTAAGTTAGATGACGAGCACGAAGATTATCTTGCGTTGAAGGACATCGCCAACGAAGACGTTTCCAAAGACAAACAGGCCTACTATGATGAACTAGAGTCAACAGGCAAGGCCATTATCGTGAACACTACGGCGACAGATGGTGATCCTGTAGTTTCTTATTCTGATCCCGTAGCGGGAGACCCTGTGGTGACATACACAGAATGGAGCCTGACTTCGTCGACAGACGGAGAATCAACTAGCAGTGTATCAACCTCGCAAGAAACCGATGAGAATGGTGCGGTATATGATATCACTACTACTTCAACTGTTACTCCAACGATACAGACTTGGGATAGAACTAAGACAACAACAACTCCTTACACCAAGACAAAGACGACTGTGGTGTACACTACCACTATCACGGAGTTCTCAAACGGCACACAAACAAAAGATATCACTAAGAATGTAAGCACGACAACTGTATCTGCTGATTCTGAGGTATCCACCGCTGGTGAGACCAAGACAGAGACAGTTGAGAATGATCCTGTTGTGATCACTGAACGTGTGTTGGTGGATAATCCAGTTATCAGAACAGTGACTCTCGATCCAACTGAAACAGAAGTGACCACTGAGGGGGATCCATACACAGAGACAACAAGTGTCCTAGGCAGTGAACAATCCAGTTATACCGAGGAAGGTTCGGCAACGACGGAAACTTCAATCACATATTCTACCAATGATGTAGACAACGGTGATAACACACTGACCAGAACAACCACAAAATATACCGTTACAACCACAACATTACCTGTGACAACCTACTACACAAAAGTAAGAACGTACACCGACACAGTGTACAAGGACGTGACGACTACCACTACCGTCACACCACGTACACAAAACTTTTATGCTGACGGTACTGATGAGATCATCAACGGTACCAGCACAGAATCACAAGCGATAGTGAAAACATTCGTGAGCAGATCTGAAAGGAGTGTGACAGAAATAGTAGACAGCAGTGTCGCCAATACAGTTACGACTTCTACCGATGATGGTGTGGTACACCTAGTTGAAACAATCAGCACAGAATACACCGACTATGACACAAACCTGGGCACAAGGACGGTTGGATACGACACAGACAAGACAACATACGAGACCGACGAATACCTTGGTCAAACCTCCAGATCATATGATCATGTCAACATTAGTTCGGCTTATAGTAGAGGCTGGACCGGTAAAGGCTCGATCGTTGCAGTGGCTGACACAGGATATGACACGGACCACACGGAATTTACCGGGCAGGTTATTGCCACAAAGGATTACTACGGAAACGGGATACAGGACAATCACGGACACGGATCCCACGTACTGGGTACCATAGTTGCAAAGAAGGATGGAACAGGAACACACGGTGTGGCATACGATGCCAAAGCGGTAGTGATCAAGATCGGTGATCAAAGATCCGTAAGCCTGGACGATGCGGCGTCAGGATTCAGTTGGGCGGCGGACCAAGGGGCCATAGTTGGTAACCTTTCGGCCAACAGCAACTATGACAGCGGTTTCAGGAACAGCATCACAAAGATCGCAGACGACACATACAAAACAACCAGTCCATATTATGATTATGAAAACGGAACATACTACAACAACATGACCCCAGACACCTGGAAGGCGTCAACGGACAAGGGCCTAGTGCTGGTAAATTCCGCTGGTAACCAAGGTTTAGACATCAGCGCCATGCCAGGTTGGTTCGCCACAGAAACCGACACAGACGGCAATCTGGTTTTGGGTGGCAAGGTGTTGATAGTGGGAGGATTCAACTACCACAGTGACACAGACACGCCAATCATAGACAGGAACTCAAACAAGGCAGGACACCTATGTAGGGTCGTTGTTGACAATGCATGTACGGATACATACAAGACATCAGACTTCTACGTGCTGGCTCCTATGACAACCAAGAGCACAAACAATAACGGAGGCTATGGTGGAATGAGTGGCACGTCCATGGCGGCACCAGTAGTGACAGGACAGATAGCGATACTACATCAGATGTGGCCACACATGAAAGGTGAGAACCTGGTCAAACTTGTAACTGCAACCGCAGACAAAAGTTTCACGGGGTATGATGTACACATACACGGACAAGGTGTTGTCAACTTTGACGAGTCCACTAAACCACAGGGTGCAATAGGTATACCGACCACAGGTAGGGTAGATGGTGCTATCTCTTCAATAAGCACAACTTCGGCGTCAGGATCGGGATCTATACAGTCTGCGATATCAAACGTACAGATAATGGTGTTAGACGACTTCGACAGGGACTACTACATGAATCTTGGTAACAGTTTCACCGTGCAAGACAACAGGAAATATTCAGATGTTGAGATGTTGGTGGACAACAAGAACACTTTCCTACCACATCAACAGATGTATGGTTCGTTCGCACAGGGCGGACAGTACGATCTGGCCAAGAACTACAACTTCGGATTCTACACAGGTGAGAACGGTAATGGAGACTATTCGCTAAACGTGGGCAAGGACTTCTACCTAAACGACAAATTCAAACTTAAGACATCAGTTGGATACATGAGTGAACAGGAAACTTGGTTAGGCAACACATCAGAGGGTGTGCTGGCCGTTGGTGACAACAATGACACACAATCTGCCAACATAGGTGTAGCATACCAACTCGGCAACAACGTGTTGACGCTGGATTACAGCAAAGGTAAAACGGACATCAACACAGCGGATGGTAGCCTGATCAAATCGTTCTCTGATGTCGAAACAGAATCTTACAGGTTGGCGTATGAAATACACAAAGATACGCACACAACTTTCGGTTGGTCGTTCTCACTTCCAAGTCACATAACATCGGGAACGATGAACTTGGAAGTAGCCGAAAGCGTCAATCTAGACGGAACGATAAACTACACCAACATCAACAGTGATCTCGCACAGGGCACCAAGGAGAAGAACATCGGCTTCTTCTACAGCAAGGCCCCGGCAGAGATGTTTGACACAGGACTGAGCTTCACGGCGGAGTACAGAACGGACAAGTCAGGCGTGGCCAACAACGACGGCGTAGAGATGGCGGTCAAGATGGTCAAGAAGTTCGCTGGTAGTTGTAAGTTTTTATGGATGAAAAATCCCAAGTGTTTTGACAAGGATGGCAACATGAAGTCTAACCTGTTCGGCACAAGCATAGACAACGCCACGAAGCACGGACTGGTGTATGATCTCAAGACAGACAAATTCATACCGATCAAGAAATAATGCAGAAAGACATATACAAGGAAAATTACTTTGGCACACTGATGTGCATACTGGTAGATGAATCACGTAGGATGATGTCCACGTTCATGCCCACCCCAGAACTGCACAAGATACAGAATGACATGTGCCGGGCCGGCAGTTGGATAGACAAAATGCCTGTAGGTACCATTGTCCAAACTGAGCCCCAGTACTCCGTAAAGAAACTGATAGAGGACGCACTGCCGGAATACAGAAGATTGGCGGCCAACCTCATAGACAGGTTCATAGATGAGTTCGAGGCACAGGGCGGTAGTAGGATGGAGATCACAGAAAAATTTGAAAGGATATACAAATGGAAACAATAACGATAACATGCACAAACAACGACAGGACCAAGGAAGCGGAAGTATTAGAGAGAAACGACAAGTACATGAAGGTACAGGTACCAGGAACCCAATTATTCATTGAACTGTTCAGGGATGACGTAAATATACCATACACAGGCAGAACAGCCGGATTGGAGTTTGAATGGCAACCGAAAAACTAAAATTTAAATTGGAACTCTATGCCACGATGTGGGACAAAGCACCGAACTGCAGGGTTTTTATAAATGACATTTGTAAATGGGAAGGTGAAGTGAGGGGTACAGAAAAAGCACCAGACATCATTGAGTTTGATAACGAATGTGAAGAAGGCGAAAATTACAAATTAATAATTGACAGGGGAGGAAAAGGTAAAACACAAACTGTCATAAACGAAAAAGGTGACATATTGAAAGATCAACTTCTGCATATAAAAAGCATCGAGATTGACGAAATACTTATAGGAGCACTAATATATGAAGGGGTGTATACTCCGCAATACCCAGAACCATGGGCCACACAACAACGTGAAAAAGGTGTTAGACTTGAGGAATCGTTAAAAAACGTTACACAGATGGGGCACAATGGCTCCTGGACTTTGAAATTTACCTCGCCATTTTACCTATGGCTTTTAGAGAATCTTTACTAATAAATATGCTTATATGAGGGCATCACAATTTATCAACGAAAACATAGACTCAGACGCGGTCAACGAGCTGGACACCTACATCATGAACAACGAGGAACTGTATCGTAGACGTTTCATGCCCATCATATCAAACATCAAGAGAAAATTAGCCAAGAACGTGTATGATCACGAGAAGGCACAGAAACTGTGGATGTATCTGGTTGATGATGCCGCAAAGGAATACGTCAAAGAGTTTGGGTCAACACAAGACGATGTGAGCAACATGTTCCCCAAAGAAACGAGGCAACAGGTTGCGAGAGTCATATCAGACAGAGAACTAGAAAATATTAAGGCAGGCGAATACAATGTTACTCAGGGAACTGCTTCTTAAGGAAGACGATCGTTCAACTGCAGTCTTTGCCTTTGGACGATTCAATCCTCCCACAATAGGACACGAGAAATTAATTAACAAAGTACAGCAGGTCGCCGAAAAGATTAACGGCAAGGCATACATTTTCCTTTCGCACACAGATGGTACAGCAAAAGATCCAATAGACTTCACAACAAAACTAAGTTACCTGAGACAACACTTCCAGTCAGATTCAAAATTGAGTTTTGGTGACATCAGAGCCAACACGATCATAAAGGTCATGAAAGTGCTTGAGCAGGAGGGCAGGACCAAAGTTATAATGGTTGCTGGTGATGACAGGGTCATGCAGTTCAAGAATTTACTCAACCAATACAATGGTAAACCAACCAAGGCTGGTAATATAGAATACACGTTCGATAGCATTGACGTGGTAAGTGCAGGACAGCGGGATCCAGACGCAGATGATGTCACAGGAGTGAGTGCTTCAAAGGCCAGAGAACTTGCCATGAAAGGTCAGGAACACGAATTCAGCAAGATTATCATGGGCGGAGACAAAGGCAAAGTTCTCTACGACAAGATACAGGACCAGTTTGGTAAACAGGTTGACGAGAACAACAAGAAGTTGTATAATGAAGATATGACAGACACAAAACCAATCGTATATCTTGACATGGATGGAGTGCTGGCAGACTTCTTTGGTGGTGTTGAATTCCTCTATGGGGTTGAACACTGGAAACAACTAACCAATGACAAGACCAAGGACCTCAAGAAAGAAGTCATAGACAGAATCACGGGCACGGACTTCTTCGCAGTGCTACCAAAATTCCCAACAGCAGACGCACTGATAGACATGGTGAAGAAATTCACAGGTGGGAACTTCAGCATAAACACATCACCATTGAGGGGTGACCATGAGAATTCAGCCAAATACAAGAAAGTTTGGATATCCAACAACATAGAACAACCAGACGAAATAGTTGTCACGGGCAGGAAAGAGACATACGCCAAGAACAAAGGCACGGGCACACCAAACATACTGATCGATGACAGGCCAATCAATATACAGAAGTGGCAGGCCGCTGGCGGATACGGAATACTATATCAAGCAAACAGAGATTCATTAACCAAAGTACAGAAAGGATTAGACGACTATGCCAAAGTTCAGCGGAATCAATAGACCATACGCGGCGGGCGAGATAGAGAAAACGCCACAAGAATTACAACGAGAACTTGACGAGAAGATGAAGAAGTTCCTGGCCAAGGGAGGCAAGGTTGAGAAAGTCAAAGCACATAAGCCGACCAAACAACAGTTGAAAGACTGGACAATCTAGTGGACGAACTTGAGCGTATAAAGAAATTGGCGGGTATAGACAAACCGCAAGAAGACCAATCAATGGGTGAGAACCTATCCTACGTTGGCACACAGAAAGCACAATACCAAAAGAAACACAACATCAAGCCGGGCACGGAAGAGTGGTTCAAACTATGGTTCGCACAACCTAGACTCACTGGTGAAAATCCAATGCCCAAACGCAAATAAATACTCGCACAATGCGAGCACAAGAATTCACAGAAACAAGTTGTCCTAGAACCAAAGCCAAGGAATGTAGTTGTGGCAAGATAAATGCAATTACCGAAGCACAGGAAACCACAATGGCACAGTGCATATTGGAGCATTCTGACACCGTTAAGGGGTCAATCCTGCTAATACAAGCACCAGGAACACCAACACTAGTCAAAGGCACCATCACAGGACTAACACCAGGAGAACACGGTTTCCACATACACGAGTTTGGGGATATGAGCGATGGTTGTAAATCCATGGGCGGACACTACAACCCAGACGGAGTTGATCACGGTGACATCAAGGAAGGACACGTGGGAGATCTTGGTAACATTACAGCAGACAATTCAGGCACTGCCAAGTTCACAATAGAAGCCAAGAGAGTAGATTTACTAGGTGATCGATCAGTGGTCGGAAGAGGATTCGTTATACACTCCCACAAAGATGATTTAGGCAAAGGTGGAGATGCAGAGAGTTTAAAAACGGGTAACGCAGGTGACAGATTAGCCTGTGGTGTGATAACAATGAGGGCGGCGGAATGAAATTCATAATCTACAACGGAAGCCTAAAGCCAGACGCAGAGTCAAACACATTCTCAGTGTGCAAGATGACACAACTAGCATTTGAGAAACTGGGACACGAATGTGAGATAATAACTTTGAGAGATCTAAACTATGAGGGTTCAACATCAGATGTCAACGACGAATTGAAACCCGAACTGATGAAGATGTTCACAGCAGACGGAGTCATATTCGCGACACCAATTTGGTGGGGTAACCATTCTTGCCACACACAGGCCATGCTTGAAAGATTAGATGTGATATACAGTTGGGCCAAAGACAACAAGCATCAACCTTTCTATAACAAAGTTTTTGGTACACTAGTTTCAGGTGGTGGAGATGGATTTCAACACATACATGGAGTTTTATATTCAGCGGCTAGTAATTTTGGTTTTACTGTGCCACCACAGTGCAACATAGAATCAAAAGCACAAGGTATAGATGAGATCACACAAGATGATGACACGGTACAGCAGGTCAAGAACTGCACAATCAACATGACAACATGGGCGAGGATCCTCAAAGACGGCAATCCCAAAAAAGATGCCAGGCATGGTTCTGTAGACATCAATGAGAATTAAAGAGATACTAGCGACAAAATACGTACACCCAGACGTAAACCAATTCCTAAAGAGATACGAGAAACAGGCCAAGGGCAGGGCGACAATGGGTTACCATTCGATGATGGCGTATCCATACAGGGTGGAAGGTTGGTCAAGCAAATACAAGAAATCCATAAACTGTGGCAACCCCAAGGGTTTCTCACAGAAGGCTCACTGTGCGGGCAGGAAGAAGAAATGAAGATACGAGAATTCATAATAATGCCTCACACTGCCGATCCAATGGGTCTCATACACCGACCAGGTACAGGTCCAAACAACAGGTTCGATTTCAAGAACAAGAGCAACAACAGGGCCAACGAGAAAGCACCACCGGGCAGGGAGAAACAGGTCAAAGCACTGAAAGGGAAAGTGGACAATCCATACGCAGTTGCTTGGGCAAGTTACAACAAGAGCAAAAATGAAGAAGCCGCGGGTGTGGGCATAGTTACGAAACAGAACGCCACAAAAGATGTGCCAGTTGGTGGCGAGTACATGAATGTGAAAAAATTGAAGTTAGACTGGAAGGAGTTCCGTGAGAACTTCGCAGACGGTAAGGTTAAGGGCAAGAGCAGGCCAGGCCGTGTGAAACGTTCCGGGGCCAGTTGCAAAGGATCAGTCACGAGCCTAAGAGCAAAGGCAAAAAAATCATCAGGCGAACGTGCAAAGATGTATCACTGGTGTGCCAACATGAAATCAGGACGTAACAAGAAGTAATAATTACTTCTATATGCAATACATACTAGCGTTAGGTCTGGCATTCAAAAAATATAAAAAACCATTGAATGTCCTTGTCTCGTCCAATCAAATGATTGATTACCTTACAATAGAAGAAGATATCAAAGATAAAAAAATAGGAATACCCAAAGAGTATAGAGTAGAAGGTATGCCTCCATTGCATGAATGGTCAACGCCAGAAAAAATGTTTTTCTATGAGATAGACGAAACGGCCATAGGTGACAAATTTATATTCAATATCGATTGTGAGGATAACAACTATAACAACGGCTTTATGACCAGGACATCTTTGGTACAGTTTAGACACGCTTTTATATTACCAAAACCGCTTTTGGATTGGTATTACAAAAATGAAAACACGCAAAGAATAAAAGATCTTAAATTCAATAGATTTGATAATCCATACAAAATAAAACCCAAAATTGGAACTAACATTTTTGATAGTAACTGTTGGCCCTATCAAAGGAGAAATTGGCACTGGACATATTACAATTCACAACAAACGACAGAATTTGAAGCCCTTAACTATGGCAAGGTCAGTACCCAGTTTTTTGATTTTAATCCTGCATGGATTGGTGGCAAGTTCAAAGTAGAAATAGAAGTATTATGTAAGCATGGTGTAAAAATGTTCAATCCATACATAGACCAACACAAAAAATGTGGACAAATTTGGACCAATTTGTTCCTATTTGAAAAAAGTTTGAAACAATATTATAAACTAAATATCACTAATGAAGATCAATGAAGTAATCATTAAAAGAGTCCAAGAAGCGGCAACGGCCGGAGCCACAAGTGCAGGTAACATAGCAAGTGTGACAAGTCCACACATTGCCATAGGCAAGGACAGGTTCACTAAAGCCTACACGGGATCACCTGGAAAATCAGGTACTAGGGCACCCAGATTACCAAAGATAACACAACCCAAGAATCCAAACGGAACAGCCAAAGGTGCTCACGCACTAAAAGGGGTCAGCCTGTTTGGTGGACCAGCGGTGAAGAGATAATGGAACCGTTGGTGCTGACAGACCCAATCAAGTGTACAAACTGTGGTTGCGACAGCCACTGTGGCAAGACTTGCACAAGGAAAGAACAGCATTATCCCACAGACGGATACATGGAGTACCCAATAGAGGTCTGTAAGCAGTGCAGATGTGAGGCCTGTGCCGCATAAATACGGTTATTATGAGATTTCACGAATTCCAAGAAGACAAAGGATCAACTTTAGCATCAAGAACAATCAGTAGATACGCTGACGAGATCGGACCAGACAGCATGGACTATGAAATGTTCAAGAAAACCGCTGAGTTGTTAGACGCCGGAAAATTAAGATCACTGGCACAACACATATACTACTCAGACACATCACCAGCAGAATATGTGATGAAAGTTATCTCAAAGAAAGATCCTGAAACGTTCAAGAAAATGTATGGTGACCAAGAGGGTTACTTCTCTCTCATGAAACCACGGAAAGATTTATCAGACAGTGAAATACAAGAAGGTGCAGAAATGATAGCGTACCACAAGCATCCAAAAGACAACAACCTGTGGACGTTCCCGGACGCATACAAGGACGATGAGGAAGTGGAGAGTCCGTACATGAGCAACGCCAGTATGAGGCAGTTCCTGGACGCACTGGGTTACAACGCAGACTTCGAGGATCAGAGTCCTGTGCCAGCGAAAGAATTTATAGCAAGGACCACACAGTGGTTGCAGAAGAACATAGGCAAGAGATCACCAGAAGAACCAACAACCATAGATCAGAATCCAGGTGGTGCCACAATGATAGGTGGTGGCAAGCCAGAGGGTTACATGAACCAGATGGTCAAAGCACACAACGAGATAGCAAGGAAAGTTCTAGCGAAATATCCTGAAGTCACCCACTTCGGATTCAACTAACATGAAGTTCAACGAATTATCACACATGATGCAGAAGCCGGAACCAAAACCGGACACATACGAAGCGGGCATGGCACTTAACCAATTGTTAAAGATTGGCACACACGCAATCAAGATACACAACATGATCGACGACGACGCGGAGATGGAAGCATGGGTGGCCAAGAAGATAGACCTAGCATCAAACTATGTGAAAAGTGTACACGGTTACACAGCAGGATCTAAAGCAGGCACGTACGATGACGACGGCATGTCAGAGATGAAGAAGATGCCAAAAGGCACAGGAACCATGCAGGGTGTGAAAGAAGACGCAGGCGAGGGACACATGAGCAAATCACAGTTGTACCAGACTGCGAAAATGGCAATAGAATTACTAGACATGATCAATAAGGGTGATGACCTAGAGGGTTGGGTGCAGACTAAACTTAATTTAGCGGCGGACTACCTACAAGCAGTGTACCACTACGAGGACTACCAAAAACTGAATCCATACAGGGAAGAACTAGACGGTGCGTTGATGCAGAGACACGCAGGAATCATACAGAAACATCTAGACGAGATATTAGAAAGAAAATGCAGGGCAGAAGATGTTGACACCAAACCTGGCATGATGAGGATACTGAAAAAGAGGGTTAATGAGGTAGAGAAAGAGATCGCCAAAGAGAACAGGAAAGAGACAAACGAGGATCAAGTAAATGAAGATCCAAGAGCTGTGGGAAGGGCACTTGCAAATTTAAAATACGGCAAAGAAATGGCAGATGCAATATTAAAAGGAAGAGACACGATTACATTGATTCCAAAAGCACAGTCTTACATTTCAGGCGTAGATCAGACAATAGAGTTACTGGACAAAATGTATTCAACAGGAAACAGGAAAGAATCACAAGAGACTACGGAAGCAGTTGAACTTGACGAAGGCATCCGAGAGTGGGGCAAGAGACTGGCAATGGCTGGAATCATAGTGGCAGGCTTGGCAGGAGTCAACTCGATCAACAACGCAATAGACAATTCAATACCGGCCGTCAAGGCTATGAACACGGCACTGGAGATGGCACAGGATTCAGGCAATGACGAACTGGCAAAAATGATTGAAAAAGACCTATCAGACGCCAAAGTTAGGCTTACTTCTGGTAAGGACCTAGGGTACGTGGCTGATCTACAGGACAAATACGCGAAATTCATCCAGACAGAGGGCTTGGCGTACGAAAGCCAACTACAGATAAAATTATCCAAAAGAATATAATACTCTTAAATATTCTTAATGACCATACCTATTAAAGGATATTCAACGTTTGATCCTCTGAAGCACTGTATTATTGGAAAAAGTTTTGATGTGTCATGGTTCGAGGATCTCCAAATATACAAAAATAACAAGATCATGGATCCTTTAAAGAAGATATCAGACGAAACAGAAGAGGACTACCAGAAACTAGAAAAAATATTATGTGATGCTGGTGTGCAAACATACCGACCAGAAATAGATTTTGCAAAAATAAAATCACTTGAAAATATCTACCGTCCACCCGTGTGTCCTAGAGATCATTTTGGTGTCATAGGTGAAAAACTTTATGCAATAGGAGGTGGTTTCGCAGGCTATGGAGATCTGTTAAAACAGATAGACAGGAAAAATTTAGTTTTGGATAATCAAGCAGGTGTTTTAAGCACAGCCATAGTTTGTCGTGTTGGCAAAGACATCTGGTGGGACGTTGATAAAAATACATCATCAGAAGTGCAGAGAAAGTACCAATCCATGTTAGAAGAGGACGGTTTCCGTGTACATATTTCTGCAAGGAGATATCACTCAGATGGTGTTTTCTGTGTAGTCAACCCTGGCTGTATTGTGTCGTTACGTGATATACAAAACTACGAAGAGGAGTTTCCGGGTTGGGACGTTTTATATCTACCAGATCAATCCTGGAACAAAGTATCACCGTTCTTAGAAATCAAAGAAAAAGTGGGAGGACGCTGGTGGCTCAAGGGAGAAGAACACAATGACCAGTTGATAGAGTTTGTGAACACCTGGTTGACGGATTGGGTTGGATACGTGGAGGAGACTGTATTTGATGTTAACATGCTTTCCATAGACCAGAATACAATAATATGTAACAACTACAAGAAGGAAGTTTTTGATCATTTCAAGAAGCACAAGGTCGAACCCATCATATTCAACTTCCGACACAGATACTTCTGGGATGGTGGAGTACACTGTATTACGCAAGATCTTTACAGAGAGGGAAAACAGGAGGACTACCTTAAATAATTACACCAGATTAAGCATATGCACACAAAACAACGCCTTAAATAAACACACAACAAATATAAATAACTCATATGAGCACAGACAACAGTTTCGCAAACCTAGTAAGACGTTTAAACGCCATGAGCAATGTAACTCCTGAAGAGGAGAGAGCACAACTAATGGAAGCGGCGGGCAAAGCACCAAAAGTGTTGGATGACAAAGAAGTCTCATTGGCAGACATAGCCAAGTTAGCAGGCATTAAGGAATACGTTGAACCTGTAAAACACTCAAAGAAAGCAAAAGCACTAGTTGAATCAATCACAAAAGAGCCAAAAACAGAATCAAGCATCGCCAAAGCGATCAAAGAATCAGACGCTGATGACTCCCTTTCAACATCGATCAAGAAAGAGGTGAACGAAGAAGTCAACAGACTAGACAAGATAGCAGAATTAGAAGCACAGTTGGCAGAACTGAAGACGGAACAAAAAGAAGAACAGACATATGACTCAAAATCATTCAGAGAAGTTATCACGAAGGATATCGCGGAGTACATCAAAGGCGCGGAAGACACTGCCCTGGTTGAACTTTACAACACGATATCAGACAATGAAGCAGTTTACAATGAAGAATCATCAAGCATTCTCATCAAGACTCCAGAAACTACTGAGATCATAGCAGACGCTGAACAGGCCGAAGCACCAGCAGAAGAAGAGCAAGTGGACGAGAAAGTTGTGGACGGTGTGCAGACAGATAGGAACACATCAGAGCCACACGCACCAGAGAAACACGGTGAAGAAGAGGCAGAGGACAACGCAGACGACAAGGAAGACGACGGTGAAGTTCCGATGCTAGACAAAGACTTCGACGAAGGTGAAGAAGTAGAACTTGACATGCCAGCGGAAGACAAGTTCACAAACGACCTAGATCCAGCAGAAAAAAAATAATCCAAAAAATTAAATAAGTGTATGCGATTACACTTGACCGACAACCGATTCAACACGAATCCGTACTGGACGGAACGTGTGAAGAGCATATTCGCATGTCCACCAAAAGACGTGGTCGAACTGTTTGACCAGAACGGTTACGATCTCACCAGACTAGAACAACTGTATGCTGTGGCCAACGGGGCAATTACCACACGACACAGGAACAGTTCTCACATAACACTCCGTCAAGATTGGTTCACAGCAGACGAGACCGAATCGGGTCCACACATCAACCATGCCTACATGTTTGAACGTAAAGGATATTCAGGTGATGCACTTAATCAGTTGGAGACATGGGCCGCATACAGGCCACACTTCTACAAACTGATCGCCATGAGGCCCAAATGGGGACTGGATTTCAGCATAGACTACTGTGACCGTGAGGGCAACGTGTTTGAACTGCTACACTGGGAGTACGACGGGTTCGACCACAACGAGGTGGCGGACAAGAAAGAGAAGATGGATGAGTTCCTCGTGAACCAGGACTGGGATGAACGGGCACGGACCATGCTGGAACGTAAAAATGAGTGGCATAAACTGGGCTTTTTTGAACAGAGCGAGTGGAAAACTGAATTCTTTGGCATAGACAAAGAACGTTTCAAGATGGTGCTGTGGAAATAAATACTACAAATGAGCTCTATACCCTACAACTACGGATCATACATAGACGCCAAAGTGTCAATGACAGACACGGGACACGTGTCCGCTGGCAAGCAGATCCAGTCACCGGCCAGTGCAGGTAGCAGGGGATTGGCAAAGACAACACAATTCACAAACGACAGGACACAGATGCAGATGGGCAACTCACCGATAGCGGAATCAATGGTTGAAATAAGATCAATATTAAACAGGATCGACGGCATAAACGTGCCCACAAACGAAATGAACGAATTAGCAGATGATGACAAGATCGAATTCACAAAGGTGATGCTGGACATATCGCAGATCAAGGACAGGGTGGAAGCACTGTCAGTGGATGAGGAAGCCAAGAAGTCAGCGATACAATCACTGACCAACGCGGAAGAGGCCTTGGTTGCTCTAGACGAAAGCAAATACGAACCATTCCCGGAAGAGGACGAGATGACGTTCGAGGACGATGATGCGTTCTACGAGGCTTTCGGCGAACTGGGTTTCCCAGAAGACGAGACGGAACTGTTTGACGCGGAGTACAGGGGTCGTAAGGTACCTCTGAACAAACCAATGCGTGGTGATGTCAAGAAATTCAAGGTGTACGTGAAGGATCCCAAGACAGGCAACGTCAAGAAGGTCAACTTCGGACACGGTGGCAGTTCAGCCAGGAAGGCCGGACAGAAGACCATGAAGATCAGGAAGTCAAATCCAAAAGCGAGAAAATCATTCAGGGCAAGACACAACTGTGCGAACCCAGGACCAAAGACCAAAGCGAGATATTGGTCTTGTAGGAAGTGGTAACATGCAGATCCGTGAAGTGGTTGGTATCACAGAAGAAGAGTTCGAACAGTTAGCAGAGAAACAGGATGCCTGCTATCACAAGGTGAAATCAAGATACAAAGTATGGCCTTCGGCCTACGCCAGTGGTGCACTAGTGCAGTGTCGTAAAAAGGGTGCGGCCAACTGGGGCAACAGCAAGAAGAAGTAATGAGAGCCAGTGAGATAATCACGGAGAAGTGTTGGAAGGGCTACACCAAGAAGGGCATGAAGACCATGTTCGGAAAACGTGTGCCCAACTGTGTCAAGAAAGAGGACGTAGACTTCTGTGTGAACTGTGGTGAATTGGTGTTCTCAGAAACACTGAACGAGGACCTCAAGAAATGGTTCAAGGACAAATGGGTGCGTTTTGGTCCTGATGGCAAGATCAGGGGAGACTGTGCGAGGGGTTCCAGCAAGGA
>Ga0255765_1002732_pt1 | contig 19677 bp, 16 predicted proteins | sample 041ome_8_FD_179965 | JGI IMG/M metagenome (GOLD analysis project Ga0255765, IMG submission 179965) | Coastal salt marsh microbial communities from the Groves Creek Marsh, Skidaway Island, Georgia - 041407BS metaG (version 2) | ecosystem: Environmental > Aquatic > Marine > Intertidal zone > Salt...
CTCGATTTTTTAAACGCTTCCTCCGTTCTCGTCTTCTTCCCCTTCCCGTTCTTGGCGAGGACCGTTTTCATCAAAGCGTCCAACACATCTTTTCCTTCCTCCTCTTCCGCTTTTTCCTCCTCTTCTTCTTATATATCACTCTCTTTCACGCTTCATGCTTCTTTGTTCGTTCGTTTGTTTGTTTATTCGTTCGTTTGTTTGTTTGTTTGTTTGTTTGCTTGTTTGTTCGTCCGCTCGCGAATGGACCTTTTGCTGTGTAATTGAGATTATCCCGGCGTGCGTAACCTTCCGTCCTCGTATCGCCAACCTCCTGGTAAAGGACAGTCGTTGTCGAGGAGGTATTGTAAACATTGAAGACTATCATACGCGTGCGCTTCTTCTACGGCTTGGGAGTCCCAAGGTGCTTTGGCAACCTCGTGTAAGTACTTCAAACACTCCAAGTGACCATACTCGGCCGCACACGAACACGCACTTTTGTCAAATTCATCGTATTTACGCTCAACGAGATATTCGAGGATGTGGAGATGACCATTTAAAGCCGCCTCGGAGGCAGTTTCCCAATCCCATGGCGCTTTAACGTCTTCGTGTAAGTACTTCAAACAGTCTAAGTGACCATTCTCGGCCGCATTACGACACGCAAATTCATCATATCGATCGTATTCACGCTCGACAAGATATTCGAGGATGTGGAGATGACCATTTGAAGCCGCCCAGGAGGCAGTATCACAACCCCACGGCGCTTTGGCAACCTCGTGTAAGTACTTCAAACAGTCTAAGTGACCATTCAAGGCCGCACGCTCACACGCATTATTTTCATATTCATCGTATTCACGCTCGACGAGATATTCGAGGATGTGGAGATGACCATTTTCAGCCGCCCCGGAGGCAGTCTTCCAATCCCACGGCGCTTTAACGTCTTCGTGTAAGTACTTTAAACACTCCAAGTCACCATTTCTGGCAGCATTTGCACATGCCAAAGCATCAATAGGACACCGATTTGCAACGCAATACTTCACCATTTCCAGATTACCTTGTTCCGCGGCCACAGCAATCGTTTTTTTGTCCCACTCACACTTTTTCACCTCTCGCGCCCATTTGAGCAACTCGAGTTTATTCGTTCGAGCGACTTTCTCGCAGAAGTCTCGTTTGAACAACCACTTACTCCCCCCTAACGATCGATCCTTCCACGCGATTTCCAAAGTAGATATCGACAACATTTCGCTCACTCTGAAACTCCATTTCAACTCTCTCTCGCGAGATGATCTCTTAATCAAAGCTCTCGTCTCCGCATTCACTCCGTACAAAAACTTCACCTCGTTTCGATTCAATCTCGGCAAAATGTGCTCGAAACAAATATCGTCGTCATTCACGATCACATCCCACAGCAACGACACGTCTCTCTTCCCGATCCGTCGTTCCCACGGGCGCGTCGTCGACGACATGATGCCAACAATTTGCGCTCTCGTCCGTACAAAGAACGAGAAGTTGTTCACCAGCCGCGCGCGCGGAAAGAGATCTATGTGTGTATGTGTATATTTTTTTTCTCGCGAGATCTCGCATGTCATGTCACGTCACTTCTTCTTTTTTCAAAGTCTGGGGAAAAAACACGGAGCTCACTACTCGTCAAGTCGTCACAAAAAATGATGATGTTTTCGTCCTGCGCGTGTGCGCGCGAGGGGGGCGCGGCGTTTCTTCTCTCGTCGGCCTCCTCGACGAGGAGGAGGACGTCGTCGTCGTCGTCGTTTTCTGGCCCCCTCGATGGTCGTCGTCGTCTTCGTCGTCGTCGTCCGGGGGGTGGTTCTTTTTCCAAAACGTCCACCTCCGCGAAGACGAGCGATGAGAACTTTGTTCAACGCCAGCAGCGACGCGATGGAGAAGAAGAAGAAGAAGAAGAAGAAGAAGACGTGTTTTTAGCGGACGACGGCGAGTGGACGACCACCGAAACGACGACGAGGAGGAAAGAAGGAGAAAGAGGCGCGGCCGGGTCTCTGACAAAACCGACCGTGACATCGAAGACGACGCCGGAAGAACGAGGAAGCGCGACCGCGACACAAAAAACAAAGGAGAAGAAGAAGAAGATGGATAAAGAGTTGGAATACGAAAATTTGACGTGGGAGGAAATCATCGAGAGAGAATACGGTTTGGGCGTTGAATCGTACTCTTCGTCGTCGATGATGGCATCTTCTTCCACCTTTCGCGGTAGCAATAGCAGCAGCGGCAGATACGGAGAGAGCGATTACGATAACAGCAAGAAGAAGAAGCACGACGACGACTCGCGAGATTACTGGGAGACGCGGTCGCAACCGCTGCGATGCGTAGTCGTCGGCGTCGGGAAGAAAGGCGAGAAGAAAAGCGAGAAAAACGCAAACGCGACTTTCTCTGTGGACGATTCTTTGAGCGAGCTGGAGAGGTTGTGCGATGCGGCTGGGTTGGTGGTGGTAGGGAGAGTGACGCAGAATTTGAAAACGCCAAACGCGAGAACGTTTTTAGGAAGAGGGAAAATCAGCGAATTGAGAGAGGTGTGCGGCGTGGAAAGTCCGAACGTCGCGGAAGGGAAAAAGATGAAGTTGAATGGGAAAGGAGAATATGATTTCGACGACGACGACGACGACGACGAAGACGACGACGATGGGAGTTTTGATTGGGACGAAAGTGAAGACGAGGACGAGGAATGGGAGGAAGACGAGGACGACAGCTCTGGGAGTTTGTTTGAAATGTATTACAAGGACTACAGCGACGATGATTATTTCGACGACGAGGAGGAGGACGATGGAATCTTTACCTTCAAACGCAAACAATTTGCCGATTTAGTCGTTTTTGACGACGAATTAACCCCGAAGCAAGGCGTAAACATCGAGAAAGCCTTGGGCGACAAGCTCCGCGTCTGCGACAGAACGGCATTGATTTTGGACATCTTCTCTCAACGCGCGAGAACGGCCGAAGGCGCCATGCAAGTAGAAATCGGCCAATTAGAATACCAATTACCGAGAATCACTAAGTTATGGACGCACTTGGAGCGTCAATCTGGGAGTGGTAACGTAAAAGGTATGGGCGAGAAACAAATTGAAATCGATAAGCGTTTGTTGAAGGACAAAATCTCTCAGTTGAGAAAAAAATTGCGCGCCGTGAAAACGTCTCGCGATCAGAGACGAGACCAAAACAGAGATAAGAACGGAGCACCGATCGCACCGACTATTGCGTTAGCCGGTTATACCAACGCTGGAAAGTCAAGCTTGATGAATGCGTTATGCGGCGACGATCACGCCAGGGTTCAAGATGAACTCTTTCACACGCTCGACCCGCTCACGCGTCGATTAAACTTACCGTCTGGCGGGAACTGTCGCGTCGTCGATACGGTTGGATTCATTCAAAAGTTACCGACGCAACTCGTGGCTGCGTTTCGAGCGACGTTAGAGGAAGTCGCAGAGGCGAATTTAGTCTTGCACGTCATCGATATTTCGAGCGAGTTGGCCACGGCGCAGATGGCGGCGGTGGATGAAACCTTGGAAGTTTTGCTTCGCGAACGAAGCGAGAAAGATGGAGCCTCCGCGTTTGAAATGCCCACCCAAATTTCCGTTTGGAACAAACTGGACAACTTATCGGAGGACCAACGACAAGACGTCGAAGAGGCCGCGAAGAGAATCAACTCGGAGAACAAGAGTAACAAAGTCTTCATCGTCTCCGCTCGCACGGGCGAAGGTTTAGATGAATTGCGCAAGGGCTTAGAATCCGTCTTGGCGGAGAAAACTTTACGAAGAGTCGAACTTCGGGTTCCTTTCAGTGAGAGCGGTAAGTTGATTGGAGAATTCCGCAAGGTTGGAGTGGTTGAACGAGAAGAGTGGGACGAAGAGAATGCTTTGATCGTCGCGTTGGTGCCGATTTCCATGAGCGAAAGAGCCGACGTTGTCGGTTACTATTCTTCTTGGGTGTCCTCCTTCTCCGCGCCCCGATGATTTTAAAACGATGGTGGTTGTTGATGATGATGATGATGATGATGATGATGATGATGATACTGATGACAACGACAATCAGAAGAGAGTGTAAAATACTATTATATTAAGATGTACTTGCAATATTACATGCTACCTCCGCGCTATAAAAAATCCATCGCTCTACTAACACTCCGCTCTCTTTTTTTACTCCTCCACTCCACCGGAGGCGGCGAAGCCTCTCTCCGTCTTTCTCCTCGCCGCTCTCTCCTCCAATTTCCTCTCTCTCACTTTCTCGTTCACCGCTTCCGCGTCGAACACCCTCGCTTTCTTCAGCAACCCTCCCGCGCTCGCGTACAGTTCCCAAAACTTCGTCTTTGATTTCGGTCTCGTTTGCACCATCTTCACCACGTCTCCGGGCTTCAACCAATTCTGCTCGTTCCCTTTATAGTTCGCCTCGTGGTGCATCTTGTACTTTTTCCGTTTTCGTACGTATTTTTTCCATCTCGGGTGTTTCACCAACCGTTCGACGACCACGGAGACGGTCTTTTCCATCTTGGACGAGGAGACGACGCCGACGCGGGTTTGCGATTTCGCGGGTGGTTTCGCGCGCGGGAACGGGGTCACGCCGGAGACTTTGGCGAAAGCGGCGCCCATGGCGCGTTTGAACAAAAGAGACGACATGATGTTGTGTTTTTATCGATTGATATAATAAAACAGAGAGAGAGAGAGAGAGAGAGAAGAAAAAGAAACTAGTATTATAACGCTCAGCCCCGCGTCTCTCTCTCTCTCTCTCTCTCTCTCTCTCTCTCTTTTCTTTGTTGGGGTTGGTGCGTCGCCGGTCCGCGCGCGCGTGCTTCTTTTGTCTGAAGTTAAGTAAAGTAAGTTGGGGAAAAATTGCCCCGATTTTTTCGTCAAAGCAGAGCGTCTTTTATTATCCAAAGCGTTTTTCATAACACACGCACACGCACACGTAATCCACCACCACCCCAAGGAGGTCTCTCGCTGCCGTAGCGTTGTTGTTGTTCCTCGTGTCTCAGATTTTTAAGATGACAAAAGAAGAAGAAGGCAAAGAAGAACAAGAACAAGTGGTGACCCCGTGGGACGTCTCCGGCGGAGCCGATGGAAAAATCGATTACCAAAAACTGGTGAAAGAGTTTGGGTGCTCGGAAATCTCCGAAGAGTTAATCTCTCGAATCGAGAGGTGCACGAAGACGAAGGCGCATCCGTTTTTGCGGAGAGGGTTGTTTTTTGCGCACCGGGAGTTGGATGAAATCGTCACCGCGTACGAGAAAGGGGAAAAGTTTTATCTGTACACCGGGAGAGGGCCTTCGAGCGAGAGTTTACACTTGGGACATTTGGTGCCGTTTCAATTCACGAAGTGGCTGCAAGACGCGTTTAAAGTCCCGCTGGTGATTCAGCTGACGGACGACGAGAAGTTTTTGTGGAAGGATTTACAGCTGGAAGATTGCCGACGGTTGGCGAGAGAGAACGCGAAGGATATCGTCGCGTGCGGATTTAATCCAGAGACGACGTTTATATTCGCAGACGCGAGCTACATGTGCCCGAGTTTTTACGTGAACATGGTCAAGATTGCCAAGTGCGTGACGTTTAACCAGGCGAAAGGGATTTTTGGGTTTACCGGAGATTCGAACATTGGGCAGATTGGGTTCCCTCCCGTGCAAGCGGCGCCGAGTTTCCCGGATTGCTTTCCTCACATGTTTGGGATGAACAAGAAATCGTTGAAGTGTTTGATTCCGTGCGCGATTGATCAGGATCCGTACTTTAGAATGACGCGAGATGTATCGCATAGAATTGGCGGGTATAAGCCAGCGCTCGTGGAGAGTCGGTTTTTCCCGGCGTTGAAAGGCGAGAGCGGGAAGATGTCCGCGAGCGATCCGACGAGCGCCATTTACGTCACCGATACCGCGAAAGAGATTAAGAATAAGATTAACAAGCACGCGTTCAGTGGCGGCGGCGCGACGATCGAGGAACAAAGAGAGCACGGAGCGAATTTGGACGTGGATGTGCCGTGGAAGTGGTTGAACTTCTTCTTAGAAGACGACGAGAAATTGAAAGAGATAGGAGAGAAGTACGGAAGCGGAGAAATGTTAACCGGAGAGATTAAACAGATTTTAGTGGACGTGTTGACGCCGATGGTGGAGGAGCATCAGAAAAGAAGGGCGTTAGTGACGGACGAGGTTTTAGATTTATACTTCAACCCAAAGAAGACGCCGAAAGTGTTTTTAGATTTGTTTCGAGAGTACGAGGAGAAGGAGTTTGGTAAGTGGGAGAAAAAAGTAGCGGGGGATTCCGGCGACGACGACGACTTGTGCAAAGCGTTGGAAGAAAAAATGAAATTAGAAGGCGCGACAGAAAACGAGGAAGGGTGCGCGATTGGCGCACCGAAAAGCGAAGATTGGTTGCGAATACGCAAAGAGAGAATGCAACAAGATGCCCCGACGGAAGGTTCTAAATCAGCGCTCAAGAAAGCGGCGAAAATCAAAGCGGCGGCGGAGAAGAAAGCAGCGGAAAAAGCGGCCAAAGCCGCGGCGCGTGCGGCGAAAGAAGCCGCAGCAGCATAACGCACAACATAATATAAATATATATATATGCATAATTCACATATATATAATTCACTATAATATACAGCTCAGACATACAAACGCGCTCAAAACATAACTACGCGGATATTTGACTTTTCTCAGATGTTACACTCGCCCTCCGTCGCCTCCGCGCAAGACTTCTCTTCCACGCGCATCTTCCTCGCCTTCAACACGTCTCCCAAGCTCGGTCGTCCGGTTATTTCCAATCGATACTTCGCCCAAACGTCGTACACTTTGTTCGCCGCGTTCAACAACGCCGGGACTTTCGTAAAACTATACACCCAACCCAATCCTACGCACGAGTACGCCTTCTCGAATACCTCCACTCCAGTCATAATCTCGCCTTTATAAATTCCATGGATAGTCGCCATCCCGGTTTCGTAATCGATCCCGCCGTTCTCCTCCGCGGAATACGAAGGATCCGCCAAGTCGACGAAATTAATCAATCCTTTCTCGTTCCTAGACTTCAAAAAGTCCACCTCTCTGACGCACAGCGGGCACTCGCCGTCGAACAAAAGTTTCAAGTCGTACATTTTTGTCGACGACGACGACGACGAAGATGAAGAAGACATCGCGCGCAACGATGAAACGCGACGATAAACAGGTGCGGTGCGAGAAGGAGGAGGAGAATAATAAAACGTCGTCTTCTTCTTCGCGGCGAGCGACGTCCACGCTCGAGAAGTCGTCGTGGAAGTCGTCGTCGTCGCAGTCGCTCTGCCGAGCGCGTGTCGTAACGCCTTGTGCATGTCTCTTTTTTTTTTTTGACGAGAGACGACGACGACGTCGTTTTTCGACCACGAAAAAGTAAAAAAGAAAGATTGAAGATTGAAACCCTAAATATATTGGTGGGGAAAAATTTCCTTTTTCCAAAACTCTTGTCTTTACTTGGGAAGAGAAGAATTGCGCGATCGAACGCGCGCGCGCGTTCAGAGAGAAGAAGCGTAAAAAAAAATGACGGCACCGCGTCGACGAGAACAACGAGATTCTTCGACGACGACAGCGACGCTCGTCCAACCGACCAAAATATCAGATTTGCGCCCCGGTTGGATCGGAGACGCGTATTTTCGAGCGCTCGTTGAGGTGAATTCATCAGCGGACGAAAAAGAGGAATCTTCGACAACAGCGGTGAAACAACAACAGAAAGAGTTCTTGGTCGGCGACGCGTCGGCGAAGATTACGTTTAGATGTAGCGATAAGAGAGAAGGTTTGTTCTTTTGTCGCGTTCTTCTTCTTCTCTCTCTCTCTCTCTCTCTGTCTCTCTCTCTCTCTCTTTTAATTCGTTCCGCACTTTTTGGAAATGCGCGATCGATTTGATTTGATTTTTGTGCAACAACAACGCACCACGACCGGGCGAAAGAGGGGTGTGAGATATTTATTTTCAACTGCTGTTCTTTATCATCTCACACGTTTCCTCCACACAATCACACAAACACAGCCGAAACGCTAAAACCAAACGAAATATACCACCTGAAAAGCGGGAAAATAGAAATGATCAGAGGTCAAATGCGACTGATGACGGATAGGAAGACGAACGATAAGAGCGCGGTGGCGCCCGTCGCGCGCCACGGCGAAGTCTCGCTTTTGCCGCCCGAGGCGGACGTGCCAAAGGCGAAGGATTGCGGCGCGATGGATTTGAGCGTGTTGTTTTTCGAGAGGATTCAATGATATGTTTGTGTTGTCTTGGTGCGTGTTGACTTTCTTTGCGCGACTGCTATGCTGTATCCGCTGCTTTATCGATGAGTCGTGTGTAATACTATTATAATAATATCCAACCGCTGTGTTGTCATCGCCGTTGTTTTCGTCGTCGTCGTCCTCTTCTTCTTCTCCATTCTTCAAACTTTTTATGACAACAAAAAAAAAATGAGCCATCATCACGCGTCCTTCATCCAAGAACCGGGAGGTCAGATAGAACGATACGTCCCGCCGGAACCGTTTTGCGTCGTCTTCATCAAGCGCTCCTTTCCAATACCGTCGAGCCAATTTCAACGCGCAGACGCCACGCATTGGACGTTAAATTTATCCAACTTTGTCGGCACGGGATACTCGGAGATTAAAGAGTGCTGCTTGTGCGTCAACGGAGCGAACGGTACGTGAGAGAGAGAAAAAGAAAAAGAATCGCTTTGTTTGTCGAGACTTTTTTGGTTCTTCTTCTTGTTTCTGTCGTCGTCCAAAGCGACGACGACGACGGCTTCAGGTGAAATCGAAACCGGTTTCCATTCGTTTCCAATTTCTTCTTTTCTTCTCTCGTTAGAAAATACGCGCGCTTTCTGACATTTTTTTTCTTTACTTAATGATACTTTAAATCATTGCACAAACACAGTTCTGGATCAGTCGACGGCACTCGCGTTGTACGTGAAAGGAAGCGAACGACCGGGGATGCACGAGAGCGAGAATAACAATTTATGGGAATACCGAGGGTGCGTGACGTTATCGGAACCGTCGAACACGTTCAACTTGACGTGGCCAATCGACCCGCGCACGGGCGCTTTTTACGAAGACGCGTCGATTGGCGTTTCCTTGGAACCGCTCGATGAGTGCCTTTCAAAAGACGCGAAGATTAGCGGGAGTAAAGAGTTGTTCGCGCAGCGCGTCGCTTTAGATTTGTGGAACTTTTTGAAGAGCTTTACCACCGGAAACGAGACGGAACACTTGGTCGTTCCGAGGAACGTCTTCGATAACTGGTTCGTCAAGTTTACGACCAAGTTCAGACGAGATCCAGATTTTCTAACCAGGAACCAAAACGTCGTTTGATGAAAGAAAAAGACGACTCTAGGAAAACGAGGTAGTTTATTGAGTAGTATTTGTAGCCGTAAGTAGCGCTCGCGAATGTAATATAGTAAATCAGTAGTAATAGTCACGTCACGATTTTAAAATCATTTTTCGAAAGTTGTCACACCAACGTCGCGCAGCACACACAGTTCTCTCTCTCTCTCTCTCTCTCTCTCTCTCTCTCTCTTAAAAACACGCGCGCAAATATGCCTAAAGCTATCATCTCCCCGTCTTTACTGGCGTGCGATTTCGCCAACATGCAATCGGAATCCGAGAAAGTCCTCTCCCTCGGTGCCGATTGGTTGCACTTGGACGTGATGGATGGACATTTCGTCCCGAACCTTTCGTTCGGCGCTCCAGTCATCGAAAGCTTGAACAAACACTTCCCGAACGCGTATTTCGACGTCCACTTGATGGTGACGAATCCGAAAGAATACATAGAACCGATGAAAAAAGCTGGGTGCGACATGTTTACGTTTCACATCGAAACGTGCGCCAACATCGACGAGGCCATCGGCTTGTGCGAAGCCATCAAAAAAGTAGGCATGAAAGTTGGCGTCGCGATGAAACCGAAAACGAGCGCGGAGGCGGTGTACGCGCTCGCGGATGAGAATTTCGTGGACATGCTCTTAGTGATGACCGTAGAACCTGGATTTGGAGGGCAAAAGTTTAACCCAGAGATGATGCCGAAAGTGAAACAGTTGCGCGAGAAGTATCCGGAGATGGATATTCAAGTCGACGGCGGTTTGAGCGCTTCGACCATCGAAGCGGCTGCGAGCGCGGGCGCAAACGTCATCGTCGCCGGGAGTTCTGTGTTTGGCGCGGAGGACGTGAAAGGTGCCATGGACGTGTTGAGGCAAGCCGTGGATGCCGCCGCCGCTTAATACTAAAGGGGAAAAGCTTTATTACTAGTTTCAATTATTCAATATCATAACGCATACGTATTATTAGCGCGAATCAATCTCTTCACTAATATAACACACAAAACACACACGACGAAAAGATGTTGCGAAGAGCCGCGATGAGCGCCGTCGCCTCGACGTCGAAGAGATGCGCGCCTTTTTCTTTTCAGCCCTTATATTCTACTCGCGGCGGCGTCGGACGACAACAACCAGCGAGACGCGATGTTTCCTCCTCCACTTCTTCGGGAAACAAGAACGCAACGAACAACAACAATAACGGCGAAGAGATGCCGGAACTCACCGCGTTCGACGCGGTCGGAGGATTACTCAAAGCATCCACCGGAGGGATCGCGGTGTTTGGATTAGGCGCGGTTGGGGTCATAGGCGTCGCCTCGTTCGCCGCGAACGTCTCGAAACAGTTCATCGCGGACGGCGGAGGAGGGAAAGAGAAAACGAAACGGGAGCTGCTGTTGGACGAGTTGAACGAGTTGAAAGCGGAGGAGGACACCTGGGGGAACCGCAGACGACAGAGGAAGATTAAAGGCGAGCTGAAGAAGCTCGTGGACGAGATGTAAAGTAGGAAGTAATGTTTTGTTAGTGCGCTAATATGCTACTATTATATCATTGTGTGTTACTAATCGCTGCTTTTGGTATCGTTGACGTTTTCGTCTTTGCTTTCGTCTTTGCTTTCGTCTTTGCTTTCGACGGGTTCTCGCGCTTCCTCTCCTGCCGGAGCTGCCGTTTCCTTCTTTTCTTCGCCGTTGGTACCACTGGTGCCACTCTTTGTAGGCGTGGGCGATTTTGTTGGCGTTTGAGATTCGGCTTCAGCTGCCATCGCTTTCTTTTTCGCTTTCAAGAGTTTCGCTTCGTCGGACAGACGCGCGTCGTTGTGTTTGATCGACTCCGCGACGACTTCGGCCAACTCTTTCAACTCGCGACCGATAATTTCCGAGTCAAATTTACCAGCTATGCCGTGCAAACACTCTTGCAACGCGTCGCAATCTGCTTTGACGTGTCTTTCGACGGTACCGCCGACCGATTTCCTTTCTTGCCAAACCGTTCTTAAGGAGGAGGCTAACTTGGAGTCAAACTCTAAAGCGACCACGCCGAGGACGCTGTTTTGGTCATTCTCTTCAAACATGCTGCGAACGACTTTGGACAGCGTCCCGAGCTCTTTCATCAAACCTTTACTGAATTGAGAAGCTTCCTTGTCGAAATCTTCGATCGGTTCGTTTTCCCAGGCTTTGGCGAGTTGCGGTAACCCACCGCGATGGAATCGCAAGCGTTCTCGAATGATTTCGATGAGCTTCAGATGGATGCGCTCACAGTGCGTTTCGAAATCGCGTCCGACTTTGTCGAGATTCGCAAAGGCTAGTTTACGCCTCGCGTCTTCGTTACCGCTCGATGGTGGTTTGCCTTCGACCGCCGCTGCCGCAAGGTTATCGCTACTGCTACCAAACTTTGTCGTCGTAATGTCTGAAAGTCTCGCTTTCAAAACTGGCGCGAGTGACTGAAACAATCGGAGCGATTGTTGAGTCACCGATAGATGTTTCGCTGTGATGGATCTCAAATTTGCGCCTTGCATGGCTTGCGCGCCAAGAACTAGCACGCAGGCACCATCGTTGAACGCACCAAGTAATTCAGCGACGCGACGAGCGACATCTGCAGATAAATCGGGAATACTTTCTGCGATATCGCTGTAATCGTTCAGCGTGCGAATGAGCATCAATGCCGTCGTCGTGGCAACGTGTTCGATATTTGTATTCTTGTCTATGATTTTTGTCGGTAGCGGTTGGTTCTTATCGCTTTCACTAGGGGTGGCGGCGTTGCTATCCTTACTTTTATCCTCTTCCGTTGAAGATGCCACCGCGGACAATCGATCCAAAAGCTCTTGAAAATGTGCCGGCACCGTTGCTTGCGACCAACTCTCTTGCTCTAAAAGCGTCTTTAATTTGTCCAACTCGGCGGCATGTTTTACGTTCAAGAACAAGCGCGCTTGCGAATGCACCTGCGACCTTAACGCTACGCATCGTTTCCCATTTTTCCTGTTTGCATTCTCCGCGAGGCGAATGAACGCATCCGAAGCTTTCGTTATTTTCGTGAACGAAGTCGCATCGAGTTTTGCGTTGACGTGCTTGCGGCAACTCAGAAGTCTGGCGAAAACCATCGAGCCACCATCGATGATTGAGTTGGATGATTCGCGGATGGCAGAAACGACTTTGGAAATGCCATCTCTCGAAAACCGCTCGTTTGCTTCATCGCGAGCTTCTTTCCGGATGAGATCCATAGAAAATTTTGGAGACTGTGCACTCTTCGGCGTTTCCACGTCGCCAACGTTTTCGCTCGCATTTTCATCATCGAATGCGTTAACTGAAGAGGTGAACATCGACATCAAAACGTCTCGAATTATCTCGGAACGCTTAAAATGTAAGCGCGACATTATTTTGGTCACGGCATCGAGCGTTCGGATGTAGTTCTCAGAGGAACAATGTTGAAGCGCAAAATAAATATCCTCCATGTTACCGTCGTCCGCGTCGTTTTTATTTTCATTGGCAGCGGTGTTGTTGACTTTTGAAGGGGTGTTGTTGTTGGTTCTACCACCCGTACCCGCGACAACTTTTTCGCACACGCGTTCGACGTCTCTTTTCAAATCGCGCAAGATTTCTCGCGAAACCGCGTAAATGGCGTCAACCGTTGGCACGACCGTACTCGATCTCAACAAGCCGCGGAGCGCCGGTATGATGGATTCCGACACACGATCGAACTCGTCTTTATCAAAGCTACCCTCGTTATCTTTTATCTGATCGTCGATACCATTCTTGACTACATTCGCGATTTCATCGTCGACTACGTTCGACTCGACTCGAGCTCGAGAACACAACTCCGCGGTGATCGCACCCGTGCATTTTCTCTTTGCGATCTCTAAATCTTTCGGAAGATGACTGAAACACGAAAAGACGTTTGATGTCGTCGTTCCCGCGTTACTTTTACCACTATTGCTATTCGTAATTTTCTTATCCGCAGAAGACATCGACGATTCTTTGTCTTCCTCTACTTCTGCTTCTTCGCTGTCCTTTTTCGTCGCCGCTTCTATCGCCCTTCTCAAACTTCTCTCGCACTCGTCGATCGCTTCTAAACACTCTGAATATTCTCCGGATTCTAACAGCACGTCCACGTCTAACTTTGTTTGCCGAATGTTTTCGATATCTTTCAAAGTTTCCGCCAATCTTAAAATGTTATCCCTCCTTCTCGACGTCTCTTTCACTTTCGCCGTGGAATGCGCCGCTCTTCTAAAACTCCTCCGATTATTCGTCCGCAAATCGACGACTGATTTCTTTGTCTCCTCTATCGTCTCCTGTAACTTTCTCGTTTTCGCCATGGCATCCAAAAACACCTCCGCGCGATCCCCAACTCGTTTCATAATCACGCTCTCTACCAGATCTGAGTAGTGCTCGAGCTGCTCTTGCGCCAACACCGCGCTATTCGCGACGTTGTCGTTGTCCGTGTTACTATTTTCTCCACTCTCTCCTAAATCGCTCGCTAAACAAGGTAAAATCTCCTCGAACGCTTCTCTGGACGTTAAATCAAACTCTTCTCGGAAGAAAATGGACGGCACCGAGCTCAAAAGTTGATTCTGTCTGTGCATTTGTTCCTCGAAGTCATCCGCCAACGCCGACCCGACCGACGACGACTTCGACACCGTTCCTCCTCCTCCTCCTCCTCCTCCTGCTTTAATATTATTACCATTCTTATTCTTCTTTGCCATCGCTCTCGTCGCCACGAATCTCGCGTACGACGTCCGTATCGCTCTCAAATACTTCTCAAAATCTGTCGGCGATACCTCCGGCAGCGTTTTCTTAATCACCCCGTGATTCTTCAACAGCGTCTGTTCGATGTGTTTCTCATCGAGTAAAAGTTTGCTCTCTTTTTCCATCGCGCTGCTGTTCTTGTTCCCGCCGCTTCTTCCTCCGTTGTTGCTGTTGTTGTTGTTGTTGTTGTTCGCGACGACCGCATCTTCGCTCGCGTACCCGAACAACGAGTACACCGCAGACGTCAACCCGAAATCGTAATAATAAGAATAATAAGAGTCCGAAGACGACGACGTCGTCGCGTCTCCGTCCGAAGAAGAGGAACAAAAAGGAGCGGCGTTCAAAACGCTCGTCAAATAGGACGTCTCCGCGACGAGAGACGCCACCCGTCGCTCCTCTTCGAAAGAATGAGCGGCGTCGTCGTCATCGCGAGGCGAAGAAGAAGAAGAAGAAGAAGAAGAATCGTCCTCTGCGTTCTTCTTCTTCTCCTCCTCCTCTTCTTCCTCCATGTCGTTTGTCCCTCTTCTTCTTCTTCTTCTTCTTCTTCTTCTTCTTCTTGTTTATACGACGTTAAAAAACAAAGCTTGCGTTTCTTCTACGAACTTTTTGTGTTGGAGAGAGAGAGAAAGAAAAAACGAGAAAAAAGAGAAGAAGAAGAAGCAAAAAAAGAAAAAAATTTTTTCGATTTTTTTTTTACCTCGAGAGAGAGAGAGAGAGAGAGAGAGAGACCAATTATTTCCCCAAGTACACGCAACCCACACTTTTATACACACAAAACACACGCAACGCGCACGCGCGCATAAAAGAGGGTCTCTCTCTCTCTCTCTTTAAAACCGATATTGTTCTTTGTCGCTCTGAGAGAGAGAAAGAGTCTGCGAGAGAGACAAAAGTTTATTACGTACGTAGAATCAGAAAAGAAGAGAAAAAAAATGTCAAACAGGCACGTCTCGAATCCCGAGGAGGACGGCTGGGAGAAGAGCGATTTCCCGGTCGTCTGTTCGGACTGCCTCGGACCGAACCCGTACGTGCGAATGCAGAAAGAAAATTACGGCGCGGAGTGCGCGATATCTGGACGACCGTTTACGGTTTTTCGGTGGCGACCTGGGCACGACGCGAGGTACAAGAAAACGGTCGTGTGTAAAGAAATCGCGCTGGCGAAGAACGTCTGCCAGGTGTGTTTGCTGGACTTGGAGTACGGGATTCCGGTGCAAGCGAGGGATGCGGCGCTGGGGGCGATTTCGGATATGGCGGTACCGAAGAGCGCGGTGAATGTGGAGTACGTGACGAAACAGATCGAGGAGAAATTGGAGGAAGACGCGACGGCGGACGTGACGGGGATGTTGGGCGGCGTCGCCGGGAACGCGGACGACGGGGTGGGAGGGAAAGCGGCGATTGTGAAGGACGCGATGGAACAGTTGACGCGCATGGCGAGGAAGAAGCCGTATTATCAAAAGAACAAGGCGCCTATTTGTACGTTTTGGTTGAAAGACGCGTGCACGCGAGCGGATTGTCCGTTTCGGCCTTGTAACGGAGACACGCACATGCCGGAGTTATCCGCCAACCCGAAGTTTAGGAAGCAGAATATTAAAGATCGGTATTACGGGACGAACGATCCAGTCGCCGAGGCGATGCTGGAAAGAGATCGGGAGAGGAAACCGAGTTGGAAAGCGCCGGAAGATCAAACGATCAAGACGTTTTACATAAGCGGCGTAGATGGGGAGAAGGTGCAAGAGGGAGATTTGAGAGGCGCGTTTTGCTCGCACGGGACTTTGAAAAAAGTCCACGTGATGAAAGAAAAGAAGTGCGCGTTTGTGACGTTCGCGGAGAGAGAAGCGGCGGAAGAAGCGGCGAAGCAAAAATGCGGCGCGCTCGGGTTTGAAATCAACGGCGTGAAGATGAAGTGCATGTGGGGGAAGTCCAAGAGCGAGAGTAAGAAGAAGAAGCAAGCGGGAGAGGAGATTAAAGAAAAGAAGGAAAATTTAACAGACGTAGAAAAATTAGAACAGATGCCTTTACCTACCGCGGGCGCGAAGAAGAAATACGCGAGCATGGACGCGAACGCGATGGGTGCCGCTGCGAAGTAAAACGAATGAGCATTTAGATACATATTATTATTTGTTCATATAGCAGCGTGTGTGTGCGTGTAATACTATTATAATACAACAAACAAACAACAAAATGTTTGCGATTCAATCGAGAGAGAGATTTCTTTTATTTAATCAACCACCCGGCGAGGCCGAAGAACGGTAAAAATCGATCGACGGCGGAGCAGTCAGGATCGACTTTCTTCGTAAAGTATATTTGCCACAAATAAAAAAGAACGATGTCGCACGTGAACGCGACAGAAACGCGATCCTCGTGTAAAGTTTGCACGTAGTAAGTCCATCGCTCGGCTAAGTCGCGCTCTTCGCCCGATGGAACGTATCCATTCGCAAAGTACCAAAGCGAATAGACGCCGACTAATAAACCGTACACGCCGAAACCTTTGCTGAGCAAGCCTTTTTTACCTTCTCTCCCTTCTCTCGTTTTCGCATTTTCGTTGATTACACCTGCGTCGTCGGACACGTACGCGGACGTTTCGTTTTCTTTTCTACTTTCGCCGATGCTCTTCGCTCTCGTGGCGAAATAGGGGAGCAAAGTCGCGTTCGTGAGAAACATGGAGATGGACCAAAACGTAGTCGTCTTCAACTCTCCGCCTTTCTCTTTACCTAATTTCGTTTTATCCATCAACAGCACCGGGAACAACATGAACACGAAAGCCTCGGCAAAGTTGAACACGCCTAGTGTTTCGGGTTGGACCGGGAAATCCGTCGCCAGTCCGGCGAAAGTGATGCCCGCTTCGTTCATGCCTTGCAAGATAAAGAAGAACTGAACCGAAGAGTTGATGACGTCTTGTAAACTCTCCGGCGTAATCGCCCATCCCGGGTATCCCGGAACTGGCGCGAAAGGCGGTGAGAGGAGTAAAACGTACCAATACGCAGCTGCCGCGGCCCATAATCCAGCAATCTCAACCGCGTTATCGCTGGAAGAAGATGTCATCGTCTCCTCCTTCGAACTCTTTACTACGTCGCCGTTATTATTCCTCTTTTTCTTCTCGGCTAAAATTTGTTCTTTCACCAACGGCGCGACGACCCGTATGATTGAAAACGAAGCCTCGCCTAACTTCATCGGCGACTCCACCACGTCTCTGGCATAAATCAGCTTCCCGCTCTCCTTCGAAATCTCGTAAAACGAAGCGCCTCTCGCGTTCGGAAACGGTTCTCCCGCGATTTCAACGTGCCACGTGCATCCAAACGTCAAACTCTCCGTCGCCGACGACGACGAAGACGTGCTTCTCTCGATGATAAAATCTAAATCGTCCGGTATTCCCGTGCAACTCTCCTCGAACAACTTTTTCACTCGCTCTTTCCCTCGAAACGGTTCCGGGAAGTTGAAATCTTCGTAGACGATGTCGTCGTCGACGAACGTCAGCGCTTTCGCGACGTCTCTTTTGTTGATGGCGTCGTACATTCCTCGCACGACTTCTTCAGCGGAGAGAACGCTTTTATCGTTGTCGTCGTTGATTTTTTCTGACGTCGCTGTCGCGGTTTCTTCCATCGCGCTGCTTCTCGTCTTTGCGCTCGTGCGCATCGACACGCCCTCGGCGGCGTCGGCGGCGTTCCTTCCTCTTCTTCGCTTCACTAATCGAAACGACGACGACGAAGTAGAAGTAGAAGAAGAAGAGTTGACGACGACGACACTCCTTCCATTAGTGCGGGCACACGTCGTGCTTCCAACCGCACGCACCGACGATCGCGACGACGACGACGACGAGAAGGAGGATGACGACGTCGTCGTCGTCGATCGATGCACCACCACCGCGCGCGACGAGAACAACATCGTGGTGTTTGTTTTGGATATTTTCGGAAATGTGACTTGTGACGTCAATCGTAAAGTGAAAAGATACAAAAAAAGGATGACGTTCTGAACTCTGTCTCGGCGTTTTTATCGTTCTCACGTGATGAAATCATTATGTTATTATTATTATTAAAACAATGCGTACGAAAAAATGGCATCATCACAAACCAGCCTTGGCGCATTCCTGGGTCAACTGAACCCAACTGTCCAACTTTTCCCCGCCTTTACCGGCTTTGTGCGCCTCTCTGCACATGGCGATGCCTTCCTCGACGGACGCGGCTTGCTCCGCCGCCGCCATGGCGACGCCGGCGTTCAAGATCAAAGTTTCCGCAACTGGACCGGTTTCACCGCCCAAAGCTTCGCGTAAAATCTTAGCGTTCAATTGCGCGTCACCACCGGCTAAGTCTTTCAATTCGCATTTTTTGATTCCCACTTTAGACGGCTCGAAGGTGTACGTTTTGACGCCGTCTTTGGAAACTTCCATGACGTCCGCCGGGCCGCACGGCGTCAACTCGTCCAAACCCATCGAGTGGACGATTAACGCTTTCTTCATTCCGAGACGCATGAAAGAATCCGCCATTAACTTTTGAATGCCCGTAGAGTAAACGCCAACTAACGCGTACTTGGAGTGCGCCGGGTTTAACATCGGGCCTAACAAATTGAACGCCGTTCTCACTTTTAACGATTTTCTGACTGGCGAAACTTTCGCCATCGCCGGGTGGAATCTCGGCGCAAACATGAAACCCATGCCGACTTCTTTCACGCACTTTTCGATCGCTTCCGGGCCAATCTCTACGGCCACGCCGAGCGCTTCCAAAACGTCCGCGGAGCCGCAGAGAGAAGACACGGAACGGCTTCCGTGTTTCGCCACCTTTGCGCCCGCCGCCGCGGCTAACACGCACGACCCGGTCGAAATGTTCACAGTCCCCGCGGAATCGCCGCCAGTACCAACAATATCCAAAACGTCATCCCCGGCGTTCACTTGCAACGCTCTCGACTGCATAGCTCGCGCTAACCCAGCCATTTCACTGCTCGTCTCCCCTTTCGCTCGCAACAGGACCAAAAAAGCAGCGATCTGATTTTCCGACGCATCCAACAACGCTTCCATCGCTTCAAACGCCTCGTCTTCGGACAAATCCTTCCCTTCGCACAAATTTTCAATCACTTTTTGTAAGTTTACTTCTTTCTGCGCCGCGTTAACGGTGTATGTTTTAATCGAGGAAGCAGCAGATGCTCGCAAAGGTGTCGTTCGTCTCGTTGGTCTTCTGATGGTTGATGATGATTTCTGTTGATTAAATTTTCTCGAGGAAGAGGACGACAACATCGTCGTCGTCGTCGTCGTCGCGATTGAGCTAGAAGACATGATGTGTTTATATATCGAGTGTGTGTGTGTGTGTTTTTGTGTACGCGCGCGCGGAGGGGGGAGGAGATGAGTCTCTTTTCCTTTCCTGTGTGTGCGAGGAGAAGGAGGAGGGAGCGTGAGATATATACTGTGAGGGAAGTGTGAATTATATCCAAACTTTTTGGAACAACAGACGAGACTCTCAGAGAGAGAGCAGAGCAGAGAGAGAAACGCACACGTCGCGCGGCTGCTTTTTGGTTTTTCTGTGCCGTGAGTTTTTTGTGTTTTTTTGTTTATGTTTTCCCATAACATAAGGAGACTTTGGGAAGAGGCCACTCCTCTCTGCCTTCCACTGTACCATACCGTATGGGCTTCCTTCCCCCTCGACGAGAAGAAGAGCTCTCTTCCTTTTTTTGCTTTTCC
>Ga0255765_1002736_pt1 | contig 19670 bp, 20 predicted proteins | sample 041ome_8_FD_179965 | JGI IMG/M metagenome (GOLD analysis project Ga0255765, IMG submission 179965) | Coastal salt marsh microbial communities from the Groves Creek Marsh, Skidaway Island, Georgia - 041407BS metaG (version 2) | ecosystem: Environmental > Aquatic > Marine > Intertidal zone > Salt...
TTTTTCCCTTTTAGCAATTATTATTTTGTCGTTCGTAATAGTTCAAAGTTGCTCAACTGAAGAAGAAGAGACAGTAGCTCCAGTTGTTCAAACACCTCAGCCAGAGCCTGAACCAGAGGAAGAAACCCAATCAGAAACTGATAATCAAACTCAAGATGATACATCAAATGAAAGTGGTGATATAGATTCAGATGGTGATGGTGTCTTTGATTCAGAGGATGTATGGCCATTTAATGCTTTTCTTGATGAAGACATTTGGGGGCAAGATGTTGAACCTGAATTGTTTTTTGCGAGTGACGTTTCTGAATATATTCAAGAACAATTTAGAAATGATTTGAATTTAGCAATTGAGGAGTTCGGTAACTTTGGTCCTCTTGAAATTTGGGTTTTAGGTACCGATAAAAATGCAATGTTAGAACTTGCGGAAATATATTGTGAAAGAAGAATATCAAGAGGTCAAATTTGGGAAATTGATGGTTTAATTCAGGACGGATATGATTTAACACAAGATGCCTCATTATTTAATTCAGCCTGCTTGTCAGAATTAATGCATCCTTATGCTGATGTAAGTTGGCATAATGAAGAATCTAGAAGAGTAAGCCAATATATTGACCAAGCAGGATTGGATAATTATACTGGAGGTTGGGTTGAATATGGTGTTGAACCTCCTTTAATAATGGCTAGTATAAATGGCCACAGAGGATTTGGATTTCACTATTGGCTCAACTCTCTCCCATATCAATATGAAGAAAATGAGTACTTTATAGGTAAAGAGGATATGGCATTTATAATATTTCACGAATATTTTCACGTCACCAATTTTTCATATGTTTTTGCTACAGAATCCGTCCAAGATGAAACAGGTAACAGTGTTGTGCCTGACTATGGACCTACTTCTATGAGAGAAGGTTCAGCAGACTATATGGGTTGGTATACTTTACATAAATTGATTGATGAGGGTGAATATAATAAGAGTGAAGAGTTTCAATCGACACTTAGAGAAGAAATGAAAAATAGAATGAATACAATTCAAGAAAATATTATCAATTGTCCAAACTTTAATCTTTCTGATTTAAATGGAGATATTTGCGACCCTTACATATTTGGTTCTTGGGCGATTGCTTACTTAAATAATAGAGTTGATAATCAAAATGCTTATCAAGAATTAATGTTTCCTTTTATTAATGATTTAGGTTATTACGGTGCATTTGAAGAGGCATTTGGAATTACATTCGAAGCATTCAATCAAGAATTTTTAGAATTTCTAGAACTCCCAATCGAACAGCAATTAGAAATCATCCCAGATATTTAAACCACAGGCATATCCTCTTCAGTAAGTTCTTCAATACACCTTACCAAGAATGAAACAAGCTACTAATGAAGTAAGTGAAGATTTACCTTTGTTTATTAATTAAGTTCAGGAAACTCGGATTAGAGATATTGTAGATTTTCTTATATTAGTAGCTGATTAATCATAAATCAATTAAAATGAAAAGACTTTCTTTTTCCCTTTTAGCAATTATTATTTTGTCGTTCGTAATAGTTCAAAGTTGCTCAACTGAAGAAGAAGAGACAGTAGCTCCAGTTGTTCAAACACCTCAGCCAGAGCCTGAACCAGAACCTGTTGAATATACTTTAACAGTATCAGCAGCAGATGGAGGCACAGTATCGACTCAAGGGGGTACGTTTAATGAAGGAACTGATGTTACCATTACAGCTTCAGCAAATGAGGGGTATAGATTTACAGGTTGGGAAGGAAATAGTTCAACAAATGAAAGTTTAACCGTAACATTAAACTCTGACCAAACATTACAAGCTCTATTTGAATTAATACCAACTAATCCTGAAACACTTTTTCAATTTGAATACAACCTTCATACTAGTTTAAATGATTTTGCTTTTAAAGACTCAATATCATCAATATTTTTAAGGTTAGGGGAAATGATGCCAATGGAACCATATTTTGATGAAAATAGAGATCTTCAAATTAATGGTGTCTCTGTTTATTCTTGGTTGGCCGCTGGATCAAAACCTTTTTTATCTATAATTGGGGATACGGATCAATGCATTTGTGGAGTTGTAAATAATAAACTTGTGATGTCTCTTCAACTAACAGATGGTGATTTAAATGAAGGGGCGAATTTTAAATATGCCCTATTAGCACACGAATTTTTCCACGTATATCAAATGTATCTTTCTAAAGGTTTTGATCAAGGTGTATTTTGGTTAATCGAAGGGCAAGCAGCAACAGTTGAATCACTATATCTAAAAGAGTTTATAAACGATTCAGGCTACATAATGAAGTTTTTAAATGAAGAAGATTCTGCGTCATTTGATGAAGGAATACAAAATGTTGAAAGCTATGAATCTTACAATGGATTTAATTCTGTTTATGGTCAATATGGCGACATCACAATCTTTATGAATTTATCATTAGCTAAAATTTTACAAGAACAAGGAAATTCAGAAAAAGAGTCTTTTAAAATTATTTTTGAAGATTATTGGAAAACAGACCCTAACGATTCAAATTGGAAAATAAAGTTTGAAGAAGTTTTTGGAATTTCAACTAGCGAGTTTTATCAAAGACTGAACGAATTTAAAACAAACCCTGAAAACTTAGTTCCTGAAATTTCTTTGAGTGAAATTTTTGAAAAAGAATAAATCAAATCATAGGCATATCCTTTTCATTAAGCTCAGGAAGAAACACGGATTAGAGATATTGTAGATTTTAGGTATATTCGATATTCAATAATCATAAAAAATGACCTTAATTAAAGATCCTAAAAAATGGTATGTAAAGCTATTTACTTTAGGTAAAAATTTTAGCTCTCGGACTTTTAGTGATAACAGTAAAAAATTCTTATTAAATGCGATTGGTCTTTTTGTAGTAGTAACCTTTACTTTTTATGTTGAAAGTGTTGGGGAAGATTATGAAAACAGACAAAAATATTTAGATGTTGCAGAAGCTGTTTTAGGCGAACTATATAGACATCAAGTTTATGTAGACGGATATATCGAGCAAACAAATTGGGTTACAGATATGTATCAAAAACAATATGATAGATGGGAAGTTGATAACGACAGCATTTTTATTGATTTTATGGAGGATGAAGAAGAGCCAGATGGAAAATATTATTTTGCTCCAATGGGTATGTATACAAATAGAGATCCTTTCGACCCACCAAGAACATATTTTTCAACCTTTTCTAGGGGGAATCAAGACTTTTTTTTAATAAACCCTGAAATTTCCAATCGAATTTTCGAATTATATGATGGCAGTGGACTAAAGTATTTGATAGAAAACACTGGTAAAAATGAAGAATTATATGTAAATCAGTTTGTTGATCGAATTGCAAATAAATGGGTCAATGACTTACCCTGGGTTGATGTTGATTATAATGAATTTTGGATAGAAAATAGAAAGTATATTCAAAATGATAAATTCATTAAATACAACCTATATAAAAGAATAGATCTATGGGAGTGGAGTGTGAAAGAACAGTTATCAATGTATAATAAAGCAGTTTTAGATGATATTAAAAGTCTTGATAGCGTAATCCAACAAATGGGCAACGAAAAGTATTTCCTTTATTGGAAAATTGATTAAAATAATTGAAGATGAAATTATCTAACTAATTGATAATCAGTATTAAATCAGTGAGAGTTACGTAACACTCTGTTAATCAATCTATTAAACGCAGTGGATTATTAAACATAATACCCTTCTTATTATTAGGCTGCCAAGTCCTCCAAAAATTCCCTTAAAGTTCCCTTAAAGTTCCCGAATATAAATAAAAATAAAGGGTTATATGATGGAAAGCCTTGTGAATAAAGAGAGCCAATGACGAGAATTGAACTCGTGACCTCTTCCTTACCAAGGAAACGCTCTACCCCTGAGCTACATCGGCGATAAATAAAAAAGAGAGCGAGAGACCGGGTTCGAACCGGCGACATTCAGCTTGGAAGGCTGACGCTCTACCAACTGAGCTACTCTCGCATTGTACTGACTAATCAGTGTTGGTACTAATTTTGTAAAGATAAGAAAAACAATTCTTAATCCTAACAAAATAAGCAAGTGGGGAGAGCAGGATTCGAACCTGCGAAGACGTAGTCAGCAGATTTACAGTCTGCCCTCGTTGGCCGCTTGAGTATCTCCCCTTTTTCAATGATCTTTTAAAAACTACTAGAGCTTTTAATATCTTCTGTAAACATACACAGAAGCAATTTATTTTATATAAGAGCCGATGGAGGGACTCGAACCCACGACCTGCTGATTACAAATCAGCTGCTCTAGCCAGCTGAGCTACATCGGCTTTTGAATTTTAGTTTCCCAAAATCGAATGCAAATTAAATGCTATTTTTTATTGTTTCAAAACAAAAAATTAAAAATTGTTGCTAAGCTTTAATTTTTTCTTTGCGACGCTTCAAAATTCGCTCTGCACTATCGGCTGCGGAGTCAATGGCTTCCTCGAATGTCTTACACATTTTCTTTACTACAACGTTCTCTCCAGGAATCTCTATTTTAAGCTCTGCCCATTTATTTATCTTGTCTGAAGTGTTCTCAACTTTTGTAAAACAGTGCATTTCTATAATCTGATTATAAAATGTTGTGAGTTTTCCTAATCGTTGTTGAGCAAATTCTTTAAGCGTAACATCAGCTGTATAGTTCACAGCTCTAAAATGGACATTTGACATAGATATTGATTTTAAAGGTTAAATTACTTATTCTTCTTTTCTCTTGGATGAGCACTCTTATAAACTTCCTTTATTTTAGCCATACTACTATGTGTGTAGTGTTGTGTTGCAGCAATGCTACTATGACCCAAGAGATCTTTTATTGAATTCAAATCAGCTCCCTGATCTAATAAATGGGTAGCAAAGCTATGACGTAAAACATGAGGACTTCTTTTTGTTTTTGTTGACACCTTACTAAAATAATCATTTACTGTAGCATAAACAAATGAATCTGTTAATTTAAAACCCTGCTGTGTAGTAAAAAATAAGCCCTCCTCACGGTCTATATTATTTCGTACTTGACAATCCAGCATAAGCTGCAGCTCAACCTTGATTTCTGGCAACAAGGGTATCAAACGCTCTTTATTTCTTTTACCTAAAACTTTAATCAATCCTTTAGACAAATCGACATTAAGTAATTTCAATTCGATTAATTCACTTCGTCTAATTCCGGTATAATAGAACAAGCTTAATATTGTCTTTTGTAAAACCCCCAAATAGGAATCTGGAAAATGACCAGAATCTAATAGTTGCGCAACCTCATCTTGAGAAAATGGAAGTTGTACTTGAGTAGCCATTTTTAGGGCTTTATGCTCTTTTAATGGGGAACTATCGATACTTCCTGTTCGCATAAGGAATTTGTAATAAGAACGCAAAACAGAGATCTTACGATTCACTGTACGGGTAGAATTTCCTTTTTGAATTAGCGAAACAATCCAGGATCGGATTTCGCTATAAGACACTTTCTCTAATGAAGCTTTGCTTCCCTCAGACAAAAGAAAAGCCTCAAATTGTTCCAGATTAGATTGATAAGCCTTTTGGGTATGCAAAGAAGACTTTTTCTCTAAAAGTATGTAATCTATGAAGGAAAGTATAGACATAAAAAAACGTTACCGTATAAAGTTAAAAACTTAAATAGGATAACGTTCTATTTGATGTTACAAAAAACTTAAATACTTTCGCTATCGCGTAAGTGTTGGATGTACTGGGCTTTTTGAATTTTTTGTCGATTTTGTACAGAAGGCTTAATAAATTGCTTTCTAGCACGTAACTGACGCATTGCGCCTGTTTTATCGAATTTTCTTTTAAATCGCTTTAATGCGCGATCAATATTTTCTCCGTCTTTAATTGGAATAATTAACATAATGTAGCACCTCCTTTCATAATGGTGGCAAATATAGGTAAAACAAGTTTACAAATCACAAGGTCTTTCAAGAACAATTTTAAAATAATTATTCGCTTAAAAGTTTACGTGAAATAACCAGTTTTTGAATTTCGCTTGTTCCCTCACCAATAGTGCACAACTTTGAGTCTCTAAAGAACTTCTCTACCGGAAAATCTTTTGTGAATCCATACCCCCCGTGAATCTGGACAGCTTCATTAGCTACTTTAACACACACTTCAGAAGCAAATAACTTTGCCATTGCACCTTGTTGTGTAACATTTTTACCTTGATTTTTCAACTCTGACGCTTTCTCAGTGAGTAAAACGGCTGCTTCAATTTCAGTTGCCATGTCAGCTAATTTGAAAGAAATACCCTGAAAACTACTAATTGGTCTTCCAAATTGTTTTCGTTCCTTAGAATACTTCAAGGAGGCATTAAAGGCACCTTTGGCTACTCCTAAAGAAAGTGCAGCAATAGAAATTCGGCCACCATCTAATATTTTCATTGATTGAATAAAACCATCACCTATGGGTCCCAATCTATTCTGATCGGGAATAATACAATTATCAAAAACCATCTCAGCGGTTTCAGAAGCACGCATCCCTAATTTATTTTCTTTTTTACCCGAAGTAAAACCTGGGGTTCCTCGTTCAACCACAAAAGCTGTCATTCCACGATTATCCCCTTTTTCACCACTCCGTGCAATTACCACAGCAATAGCTCCGGAAATACCATGGGTTATAAAGTTCTTAGTCCCATTTAAGATCCAATTATCCCCATCCTTTTTGGCTGTAGTGGACATTCCCTTGGCATCAGATCCTGTATTATGCTCAGTTAAACCCCAAGCTCCAATGGAAACTCCCGAACATAAATCAGGTAACCAACGATTACGCTGATCTTCCGTTCCAAAAGTATATATGTGATTTGTGCATAGCGAATTGTGAGCTGCAATTGAAAGTCCGATTGAAGGATCAACAATAGAAATTGTTTCAATTAAAGTAACATATTCATGATATCCCATCCCTGACCCTCCATAAGCTTCAGGAATCAACATCCCCATAAAACCTAGAGCACCAGCCTTTTCAAAAATATCTTTTGGGAAATACTGAGCCTCATCCCAATCCATAATATTTGGCTGGATGTGTTGAGATGAAAAGTCTCGAGCGGCTTCAAAAACCATTTTTTGGGTCTCTGAAGTAGTAATTTTAGGCTTTAATTCGAAATCAATCATTGGAATAATTTAATACAAATATAGCTTTATTCTTGCTTTTTTGTTTGGGAATTCATCAAAAAGTTCAGACAAAATAGCGGTTGTAACTAAAGTGTTTTTAGTTCTGTAAGCAATAATAGCTCTTGCCTCCTGACGAGACAAGTAGGGTGTTTTTTGCAACTCATCCAAAGAAGCAGTATTGATATTAAGCTTTACAATTTTTGGTGGGGTTTGAATATCAAATTGCTTGATCAATTTCTGAACAACCAAACTATCCAAGCCATAAACTTCATAACATTGATCCATCTCAGAAAAACCAGATAAATAAGTTCTATATTTAACAATACGCTCTGAAAGAGCAGGTCCAATACCCGATATTGCCTGAAGGGCTTTAACATCAGCTGTATTAATATCCTTTTTTATCAAACTTTTCGAAGGCGTTTTAAAGCTACTTTTTTGAATAAATTCAGGAAACTTAAACTGAGGTTTTAGCACTTCCAAAAGAGAATCTGAAATTCGTGATACCCTCTGAAATTCTTGAGCTGAATTAATCCATTTACCCTTTATTAGATAGTCCTTGAGACGCGTCAATTCACTTACTGAAAGTCCTAGGGTATAGGCCTTATAATCAGAAATGAAATTTGGGTTGAATGTAAAGTTTATCCCTGTTTTTACTTCTACTAAAAGCTGCAAGGAGTCTAACTTTTGCTCATTTAATAAAGTTGCCTCTAGGCTTAAAATTTGTTCCCCCTCAACCGAAGAAAAATACCTAAAAAACTGAACGGAAATCAAGCAAATAAGTAACACGAAAACAGCCCCTTGCTGTGGTTTAGACAATACAAATCGAGGCTGTTTTTGCATAAATAATTATCCCTTCTTTAGAGTTGCTATCGCTCCCAGGTACTTTCCTAACTCATCTTTAACTCTTGGGAATAAAATCAACAACCCAATCATGTTTGGAAAAACTAATGCTAGAATCATGGCATCTGAAAAAGCCCAAACAGAAGACATATCTCCGGCAGCACCAATAACAATAAACAATAAGAACATTAACTTATATACGATCTCAGAAACTTTACTTTTTCCAAAAATATACATCCAAGATTGGAGACCATAATAGGACCAAGAAATCATGGTAGATACTGCAAACAATACCACTGCAATAGTCAAAAAGGGTCCGGAAAATGAAATATATTTTGAAAAGGCAGCAGCTGTAATTCCTGCACCTTCAGAAGCAACTCCATTAATTATAACCACACCCCCTTCACCACCATAAGTAAAGACCGTATTATCACCATTAAAAATAATAATCACTAACGCGGTCATCGTACAAATGACAACTGTATCAATAAATGGCTCCAATAATGCAACCAAACCTTCAGAAGCTGGGTATTTTGTTTTTACGGCAGCGTGGGCAATTGAGGCAGAACCTGCTCCAGCTTCATTGGAAAATGCAGCTCTCCTAAATCCTGTTATTAATACGCCTAATAATCCACCCAATCCTGCTTGAGGATTAAAGGCTTGACTAAAAATCATTCCAAAAGCATCATCCACAAAACTAAAATTAGTGATAATGATATAAAGACAAGCAAGTATATACATTAACGCCATAAGCGGAACTACTTTTTCTGTAACAGAGGCTATTCTTTTTATTCCACCAATGATAATAACACCTACTACTATCATCATAATAATACCAATTATTGTTCTGGCATTTCCACCTGTCATTCCAAAAGACTCAACGAGTTGCATAGCCGCTTGATTGGATTGTGCAGCATTACCACCTCCAAAAGAAGCACCAATACATAGGAAAGCAAAAATAACTGCCAATGCCTTCCCTAAACGAGTAAAACCTTTTTCCTGAAGCCCTTTTGTTAAGTAATACATTGGACCACCATAGACTGTTCCGTCCTCACCAACATCACGATATTTTACCCCTAGGGTACATTCAACAAATTTGGTAGACATCCCTATGAGGCCACACAAAATCATCCAAAAAGTAGCTCCTGGTCCACCTACCGCTATAGCCAATGCTACGCCGGCAATGTTTCCGTTTCCAACAGTACCTGAAACCGCTGTTGCTAAAGCTTGAAAATGACTTACTTCTCCATCCTTACTTTCATCTGAAATAGTGCCTTTAATATCACCCGAGACGGCCAAGTCAGGATTCCCTGAACCGTGATCATCTACACTGTCATATTTTCCACGCACGGTATTTATCGCGGTCATAAAATGACGGACGTTAACAAAACCAAAATAAAAGGTGAAGAAAAGTGCTCCTCCTACTAGTAAAAATATGATGGTTGGGATTTCAGTCCCTGGAAAATTATGTAATATCAATCCCTCCCACCAGTTTGCAATTGGTGTAAAAGCATCATTAATTCGCTCATCCAAGCCCCGTTCCTGAGCAGATAAAGTGCTAGACGCAAAGATTAAAAAGAAACTTATAAGAGTAGATTTACTGAAAATTGGTTTCATATATAAAGTATAAATAGAAATTTAAGACCTCAATATCTTAAAAAGGAATAGAATAACAAACTAATCCTCCTTAAAGATTAAATTTTGTTTTTTATTGCTACTCCAATACAACGTTTATTAAGAGTTACATCGTTTGACAACAAGAGATTTTGGTGTACATTAATAAATTAGTTTCTTTTATTTATTTCATCAGGAAATTCACTCAAACACTATAATTCTAATAAGGGATTTCCTACAGGATCTTACCATGAGAAAATTCAAGCGAATACTAAACTTTCACAATGTAAAAACTCTTTAGTATCAAAGATCAAAAACTGAACTTCTTTTAGTGTAGATCATATCTTTTAATTTAAGCCAGAAAGCCAAAGTTAAATACATCAAAAAACCACCAATTAGAGTTGTGAAAGAAGCATAAATAAAAAACAAACGAACACTTTTTACCTTCATGCCAAGTACTTCAGCAAGTCGGGTAGAAACAGCAAAACCGTTCCGTTCAAAAAAAAGGCGAATTCTTTTTTGCTTAAACATAAGTTCAAATTTATACTTTTTTATTTGTTTGGTGAACTCTAATTTGACTTCATTAAATGAAAACCTACACGACAGGACAAACAAGATTTCTTTTGGCAATACTCTTTATACAAATGAAGTAGAGCTTGACTTGCTCCTGCATTTAAATGCGGTACACCATGATCAGTGAAATTTTTCAAAACACTATTTTGCTCTCTAGGCACCTTTGCAAACCATTCAAATAAATCTTCTTCTCCTGTTTTACCAAGATAGTTTACATAAGCAAATCGAAGGGGGATGATTGTGTTAATCAACATCAAATTGAAAAAAGATTGTGTAATTCTTTTTGGTGATTTTTTCCCCACAATTGCAAAATTAAAGTGTGTATCCCAATAGTTTCCGGCTTTTACAGAAAATATTTCAAAACTTGTAGCTATATTTTTTTGCTCAATTAATTTCTGAAAAAGAGATGTATTTGCCGCATACAGTTGGGCAAATTGTGCAATCCTTACAGTTGGAAAATTTGCTGGCCTTAGACGTGCAAAATGAACTTTATCAATCGAGGGTACAGGCAATTTATATTTCACTTGTAAATAGCTGTGTGTTTTTTGCAAATCCGAATGATAAGAATCTTTTGCTATTCCTTCTAAAAGCCCTAGCTGACCCATCAAAAGTGCTTCTATGTTTTCTGGCTTTCCATTTAAATGGCGAATTACACTAAAGGGAATTTGCTTTGCCATAGAAAAAAAATTAGCCCCATTTTGATTCAAACCAAATCCCTTAGCCAATAAAATGAAAAGAACAGCCTCCCAATCATTTTTTGTGTCTTTTAAAAGAGTGTAGATGGAATCAAATCGATATTCCATTCGCTCGACCAACAATCGTTCCTGCCAATCCAACCAATTAGCGGTTAGGAATTGATCCATGAATTTTTCACAAGGAACAAAAAGTGGTTTTTTCAAAAAAGTCTTCTTGTAAAGCTCAAGCTCTTCGGCACTCACAAAATCGCGGAGCTGAATGGTAGGGATTGAGTTTCCATTGGGGTAACAAACATCCGAATCATTTTCCCAGACCACATGAAGAATCACCCCATCATAATTTGAATCCTTTTGATGCCCGTGGCGAAACCAATCAGAGGAAAGAACGTGCAATTCAACAGCTCCGTTCCAATGAAGTTCTTCAGAATAAATTTGAGCTGAAAAAAAATCAGGACCAGCACCAGAATTGGGGGTGCCGGGATCTAAAACAGCAATACGTCTAAGATCAGTTGTTGTCAAATTGTTCTTAGAGAATTTCTGAAAACGCCATAAGTAATGCAAAAATGCTTCTTTCATAAGTAGGTAAATCGTAAAATAATGGGGTGGGGCTAGTATCTACTATTTTGTCTTTTCACCTTGCCATTCCATAATTCCTCCCAAAAGATTGAAACAAGAACTCATTCCGTGTTGCTTAAATATCTGACAGGCCTGAGTGCTTCTTGCACCAGATCTACAGTAAACAAAATAGGTTTTTGATACATCTAATTCCGAAACACCTTCCATGAAACTATGGGGGTCACGAATATCTAAAAGCTTTGCATTAGGAATGTGTCCTTCCAAATATTCCTCAGAAGTTCTTACGTCTAAAATAATACTGTCTTTTGATGCAGCTTGTTGCGCTGACCATTCTTGTTGTGTTAAGTCCATTGTTAAATAAATTTTTACTAAAATACAACCAGTTCTTTATTCAAACAAGTTAAAAAAGTTTTGTTTATCAAAATAATCCTTTACATTTGTATATACAAATTTTGTACATACAAGTAATATGGAAACAAAAGAAGTAATCATAACGTTATTGAAAGCAAGTAGCAATGCATCAGAAAATTTGTCGCAGGCGATCAAACATTTCGGAATTTCAATTCAACAATTTAATGTATTGAGGATTTTAAGAGGGCAAAAAAGAGAAGCTGCAAACCTTTCAACAATTCAAGAAAGGATGGTGAATAAAATGAGTAACACTACCCGTTTAATTGATAAATTGATTGAAAAAGAATATGTAGAAAGAAGAATATGTAAAGAAAATAGGAGAAAAATAGAATTATTTATTACCAAAAAAGGGACCACGCTTTTAAATGAAATTGATCCCGTAATTGATCAATGTCAAGAGAAAATAGTCCAAAATCTTGATTACAAACAGAAAGACAATATGATTAAAATTTTAAAACAACTAAATACGTAAACTAACATGAAAACAACAACAACAACACTACTACTACTCTTAGCATTAACATTCAATGCATGGGGTCAAACAAAAGAAATGAGTATTAATCCTGAGGAAAGTTCAATTCATTGGCTAGCCAAAAAAGTTACAGGACAACACGATGGTACGATCAAAATAACTTCTGGAAGTCTTACCATGCAAAATGATTTGATTTCTGGTGGAAATTTTGAAGTTGATATGACATCAATCTTTGTTTCTGACCTTAATGGGGAATACAAACAGAAATTAGAAGGACATTTAAAATCTGATGATTTCTTTAGTGTGGACAAATTTCCAAAGGCTAATTTATTGATTAAAGAAACACGTCAAAAAATGCCAAATCATTATGAAATTAATGCTGACTTAACAATTAAAGGGATAACAAATCCTGTCAGCTTTGAAATGCACATTGAGGATAATGTGGCTATGAGCAAATTAATTATTGATCGATCTAAATTTGATGTTCGATATGGATCCAATTCTTTTTTCGAGAATCTTGGTGACAAAACAATTTATGATGACTTTGAAATTGATGTAACCTTAAAATTTTAATATTATGTTAGATAACAAAAAACCAAAATGCGCTTGCGGCAACACACAGAATCCTGATGGATATTGTGATGGATCGCATGCAAAAAAATAATTATTGTTCGGGGATTGGGATTATTACAATTTATACTATATTTGAATTAATGAACCGAACAATAATTTTTTTAAGCTGGTGGCACATGAATAACAACCGATATTCGTGAAAAACAACTGATTTATATAATACTATCTAAGGCTTGTCATCACGACAAGCCTTTTTTAATTATACCAAAATGAAGAAATTCAACTTACATACAGAACATAAAAAAATCTTAGCAGACACCCTTACTCCCGTAAGTGCCTATCTAAAGTTAAGAGATGTTTTTCCACATTCATTGTTACTAGAGAGTAGCGACTACCATGCTAACAATAATGACTTTTCCTATATATGTTGTAACCCTATTGCTTCCATAGCATTAAAAAACGGAACACTTGAAACGCTCTACCCCGATGGGACAAGCGATTCAATTATAATCGATGCCGCTACTGATATCCCTGAGAAAATTCATCAATTTTCTCAACAATTTGATAGTAAAAAATTTCCCTTTAAGTTCATAAGCAATGGGATTTTTGGTTACATCGCACATGAGGCTATTGATCAATTTGATAATATAGTCCTCAACAAATCAAAACCAGGACTTGACATCCCTGACATCTATTATGCTGTTTATCAAAACATAATTGCCATTAGTCTTTTCAATCATGAAGCACATTTATTTTCCCACGTTTATGAAGGGAACCATAATCTAGTTGAAATTGAACGCTTACTAAACACAAAAAATAGCAGCAAATTTAAGTTTGAAAAAATTGGAGAAAAAACATCTAACCTTACCGATAGTCAGTTTATTGATTTTGTAAATAAAGGAAAAGAACATTGCTTTCGTGGAGATGTTTTTCAGCTTGTACTTTCGCGTCGTTTTTCGCAGGAATTTAAAGGAGATGAATTTAATGTCTACCGAACCTTACGTTCGATAAACCCCTCCCCTTATTTGTTTTTCTTTGATTATGGTGATTTTAAAATTTTTGGCAGTTCACCAGAAGCTCAACTTATTGTTCAAAATGGTAAAGCAGAAATTCATCCCATTGCGGGAACATTCAAACGTACAGGAAACGATATAGAAGACGCTGCCTCAGCCAAAGAGCTGTCCAAAGATCCAAAAGAGAATAGCGAACATGTCATGTTGGTTGATTTAGCCCGTAATGATTTAAGTAGAAATGGATCCAAAGTGGTTGTCGAAAAAAATAGAGAAATCCAATTTTATTCTCACGTTATACATTTGGTTTCAAAAGTAACATGTACCATGAAGAAGGCTGCTAAAACCTTTAGGGTGGTTGCAGATACTTTTCCCGCTGGAACATTAAGTGGTGCACCAAAACACAAAGCGCTACAGCTGATCGACAAGTACGAGACAACGCAACGTAATTTTTATGGAGGTGCAATTGGTTATATGGATTTTGAAGGGTCTTTTAACCATGCCATTATTATTCGTTCATTTTTGAGTAAAAACCATCAATTACACTACCAAGCAGGTGCGGGAATTGTTGCTAAATCTAAACCTGAAAGTGAATTACAAGAAGTTTACAATAAATTAGGTGCCTTGGACAAAGCCTTAACTCTTGCAGAAGATGTATAACATAAAAAAAATAGATACATGAAAAAGGTTTTTGTGATTGACAACTACGATTCGTTTACTTATAATCTAGTGCATTATTTGGAAGAATTAGGTTGTGAGGTGATGGTCAAGAGAAATGACCAATTTAAATTGGATGAATTGGAAGCATATCCAATGATTCTTCTGTCTCCCGGTCCAGGCATCCCTGATGAATCTGGCTTATTGAAAGCAGCTATTGAGCGCTATGCTCCTTCCAAAAAAATACTTGGGATTTGTTTGGGTCAACAAGCAATAGGAGAGGTATTTGGAGGGTCACTTATCAATTTAGACAAAGTATATCATGGAATTGCAACACCAGTAACAATTACCGAAGAAGATATCCTTTTTAATAATCTTCCAAAAACTTTTACCATAGGACGTTATCACTCCTGGGTTGTCGCCACTCCCCTTCCAGAAGATTTAATTGCCACTTCTTTTGACGAGGAAGGACAGCTAATGTCACTCAGACATAAAACGTATGATGTAAGAGCAGTACAATACCATCCAGAATCAATTCTGACACCCAATGGTAAAAAAATATTAGAAAACTGGATAAATAGTTAATTATGAAAGCCATACTAAATAGACTCATAAAACACGAACAGCTCAGTAAAGAAGAGGCACGTCAAATGATTATAAACATTGCTGACGGACAGTATAATCCAACTCAAATTGCTTCTTTTTTAACTGTTTATATGATGCGCAGCATCAGCTTAGAAGAATTAGAAGGCTTCCGAGAAGCCCTTTTAGAGTTATGTATTGCAATTGATTTGAGTGAATTTGATGCCATTGATCTCTGTGGGACTGGAGGAGACGGAAAAGATACTTTTAATATCTCCACCTTATCTTCATTTGTTACAGCAGGTGCCGGAATAAAAGTAAGTAAACATGGGAATTACGGAGTCTCCTCCGGGTGTGGTTCCAGCAATGTTTTAGAAGCCTTGGGAGTTGAATTTTCCAATAATGCTGATTATCTAAAACGTTGTATTGAACAAGCAGGGATTTGTATTTTACACGCACCCCTCTTTCATCCTGCCATGAAAAATGTAGCTCCCGTCAGAAAAGATCTAGGCGTCAAAACTTTCTTTAATATGTTAGGACCTTTGGTTAATCCCGCTTCTCCTAAAAACCAATTAACGGGTGTTTTTAATTTAGAATTAGCCCGGTTATATCACTATTTACTTCAAAAAACTAATACCAAATTCACCATCTTGTATGCGCTAGATGGATATGATGAAATCTCTTTGACGGGTGCAGCAAAAGCCTTTAGCAATTCATCTGAACGTTTGCTAACCCCACAAGATTTTGGTTTACTTCCGCTTGAAGCTAAACAAATTGCAGGTGGAGATAACGTTGCTTCTTCAGCAAAGATTTTCATGAATGTCATTCAAAATAAAGGAACACAAGCACAAACCGATGTGGTCTGCGCCAATGCAGGAGTTGCCATTGCCACTGCTTTAGATCTTACTCCGATAGAAGGTTTTGAAAAAGCAAAAGAATCATTGAGTAATGGAAACGCATTAAAAGCACTTTCTACACTTCAAAACCTGAGTAAAGCATGAGTATTTTAGACCGAATAATTACTGATAAAAAAATAGAAGTTGCTCAACGCAAAAGTCTTTTCCCTTCTTCTTATTGGGAGGCCTCCCCGCTCTTTGACCGAGAATCAAATTCCCTTGCAACTCGTTTACGATCCAGTACTTCAGGAATTATTGCAGAACACAAAAGACGTTCGCCTTCCAGACAAAACATTAACAGTTCCCTTTCTGTAAATGAAGTAGCAATAGGCTATGAAAATGCAGGAGTTTGTGGTATGTCGGTCCTTACGGACGGAAAGTATTTCGGTGGCTCTCTAGATGATCTTGTCCTTGCACGTTCCGTAACTGATTTTCCATTATTGCGAAAAGAATTTATTGTAGATGAATACCAGTTAATTGAAGCAAAAGCCCATGGCGCAGATTTGATTTTACTAATTGCTGCTGTATTGACCAGAGAAGAGATTCAACAACTTTCAACAGTTGCTCAAAGCCTGGGGCTTGAGGTATTATTGGAAGTGCACAATTTGAAAGAGCTAGAAAAATCAATTATGCCTAGTCTAGATATGTTGGGGGTCAACAACCGGAATTTAAAAACCTTTGAGGTATCCTTGGAAACAAGCAGAAAATTAGCTGAAAAAATACCTTCAGAATTTGTCAAAGTATCCGAAAGTGGTATTAGTGAAATAAGCGCTATTCAAGATTTAAAAAACTATGGTTATGAAGGTTTTTTAGTTGGAGAAAATTTTATGAAAACGGACAGTCCTGGTCAAGCAGCAGAGGATTTTATTAAAAAATTAAAGGCATGAAACTAAAAGTATGTGGCATGCGCCAACAAGAAAATATTGAAGACCTTTCACGTTTAGCTCCCCACTACATGGGTTTTATCTTTTGGGCATCTTCTAGTCGTTATGTAGAGGGGGACACACCCAACCTCCCCGCCTCTATAAAAAAAACTGGGGTATTTGTTGATGCAAGCATAGATTATATTCAATCTATGATTAGCCAACATAAGCTTCAAGCTATTCAATTACATGGAAATGAAACGCCCAGTTATTGTGCGCTTGTACAAGAATTTGGCACGGAAGTAATCAAAGCTTTTTCAATTAAAAATACGTTTGATTTTTCAGTACTAGAAGCCTATGAAAACTGTTGTGATTTTTTCCTTTTTGATACCAAAGGGGAATTGCCAGGAGGAAATGGTTATGCCTTTGATTGGAATATTTTGAACGCCTACCCTTCCCAAAAACCATTTTTCCTGAGTGGGGGGATTAGCAAAGAACATACTACCCAGATTAAAAGTATATTAAATACAGATTTACCCCTATATGCTATTGATGTAAATAGTAAATTTGAAATCGCTCCAGCAATTAAAAATATTGAACAATTAAAACAATTTAAAAACGAATTGTATGAATTATAATGTAGATGAAAAAGGGTATTACGGAGATTTTGGAGGAGCCTTTATCCCTGAAATGTTGTATCCTAATGTGGATGAGTTACGTGAAAACTATTTAAAAATTACGGCAGAGCCTGAATTCAAAAAAGAATTTGATGCTTTATTAAAAGACTATGTTGGACGTCCCACACCGCTTTATTTTGCAAAACGCCTGTCAGAGCGCTATAAAACGAAAATCTATTTAAAAAGAGAAGATTTATGCCATACTGGAGCGCATAAAGTGAACAACACCATTGGACAAATTTTACTAGCAAAACGTTTAGGAAAAACTAGAGTCATTGCTGAAACAGGTGCAGGTCAACACGGTGTTGCAACGGCAACTGTTTGTGCCTTAATGGGCATCGAATGTATTGTTTATATGGGAGAACTAGACATAAAGCGTCAAGCACCTAATGTTGCAAGAATGAAAATGTTAGGCGCCGAAGTGCGTTCTGCACAATCGGGAAGTAAAACTCTTAAAGATGCAACCAATGAAGCCATTCGTGACTGGATCAACAATCCGGTAGATACCCATTACATTATAGGATCCGTGGTTGGACCCCACCCTTACCCCGATATGGTAGCTCGTTTTCAATCAGTTATTAGTGAAGAAACTAAATGGCAGCTTGAAGCCCTAGAAGGCCGTGACTATCCCGATCATGTCATTGCGTGTGTGGGGGGAGGAAGCAATGCTGCGGGGCTCTATTATCATTACCTTAACGATCAACGCGTAAATATTATTGCAGTTGAAGCAGCTGGAAAAGGAATTGACTCCGGGGAAAGTGCAGCCACATCAGCACTTGGAAAAGAAGGAATTATTCACGGAAGTAAAACACTCCTCATGCAAACTCCTGATGGACAAATTACGGAACCCTATTCTATTTCTGCTGGACTAGATTACCCGGGAGTAGGACCGATGCATGCACATTTATTTAGAAGCAAAAGGGCAGAATTTATTTCTATTCCCGATCAAGAAGCCATGGATTGGGGATTGACCCTCTCACAAATGGAAGGAATTATTCCTGCCATTGAGACAGCCCATGCTTTTGCCGCACTCGATGTTCGAAAATTTGAACCTGAAGAAATTATTGTGTTTAATTGTTCTGGACGTGGTGACAAAGACCTAGAAACATACATTGATTATTTTAAATTGTAATGAATAGAATCGATCAAAAATTCCAAGAAGACAAAAAACTATTGTCCATTTATTTTTCAGCTGGTTTTCCAAACCTAGAGGATACCCTTCCAATATTAAAAAACTTGGAAGCGGCTGGCGTAGATATGGTTGAAATAGGTTTGCCATTTTCCGATCCCCTTGCCGATGGCCCAACGATCCAAGAAAGCTCCACCCAAGCTTTACGAAATGGAATGACCACTGAAAAATTGTTTACTCAACTTAATGGAATACGGGAACATATTAATATTCCGCTGGTTCTGATGGGCTATTTTAATCCTATGATGCAGTATGGCATTGAAAAATTCCTTCAGCGCTGCTCGGCATTAGGTATAGATGGTCTAATTATTCCTGACTTACCCGTTGATGTATATCATGAAGAATACAAAAGCCTGTTTGACAAATATGGATTATATAATATGTTCCTTATTACACCACAAACCGCAGAGGAACGTATTCGTTATATTGACCAAGTCTCCAATGGTTTTATCTATATGGTATCAAGTGCAGCGGTAACAGGAGCGCAAAACACTTTTGGAAAAACACAAACTGATTATTTCAAACGTATTGCAAAAATGACCCTTAAGACTCCAACTGTGGTCGGCTTTGGAATTAGTAATGCGGAGACCTATGAAGCTGCTAGTAAATATTCTCGAGGAGCAATTATTGGGTCTGCGTTTATTAAGTTTTTAGAAGAAAACGGAGTGGATCAGATTGGAAAATTTGTTAAATCTATTCGTGATTAACTAGATTTCGTCTTTTCTGGAACGTTTAAAAAGACCCTCCCATATTGTTCAACACGAAAATCAAAAGTAGTATACTTTGGATTTTCCAGCTTAGCCGCCTTGTAAGCCTGACTACTTCCTATGGAACGATTTGCCGCTCCTGACGGTGCGGTAAGACTATGGGTTACATATACCTTACTTGCATACTCAAATTGGTGTTTTCGAG
>Ga0255765_1002740_pt1 | contig 19657 bp, 40 predicted proteins | sample 041ome_8_FD_179965 | JGI IMG/M metagenome (GOLD analysis project Ga0255765, IMG submission 179965) | Coastal salt marsh microbial communities from the Groves Creek Marsh, Skidaway Island, Georgia - 041407BS metaG (version 2) | ecosystem: Environmental > Aquatic > Marine > Intertidal zone > Salt...
CCTCGCTATAAGCCTCATCCACACGCTCCTGAATGTGCTCTTCAATTTTCTTAAAAAGTTTCTTCGTCTTCATACTTCAACTATAGCAACTCAAGAATCATTTGTCAAGCACAAACAACCACTATTTAGACATTCCTTGCATGTCGTTTTAGACAATGCCAAATATGTGTATAACCAGCAATTACAGTTGTCTATAGAATGGTTTGTCATCTCTTATTTACCGCCGAGCTTTCTGCCGTCGAACTTACAACTCACTAATTAGTTTAATAGCACGTTCAAGGCCAGGAATCAAATCAGCCTTACCACCCTTTTGAGCCAACATAATCTCTAGCTCAAGCTCACCAATAATTTCATTTACGTCCATTGTCATCCTTAAAATAGTCACTTACTATACTCTTGAAGGTCATATCTTCAAGTTCCTGTTCCATATCTTTAATATGGAAATTCGTTCTAGCAATCTCAGCAATAATAGCTACCTGAGATGTTGCACTCAACTCTACCGCAAACCTATTAAGATCTGCCTTCATAACCTCAACACGTTTACGTTCACGGTCAAGCTCTTCCTGAATTCTATCAGTCATTATTTCTCCTAATGATATACCCTCTACGCACATCTGTCAAGTAGCCACTAGCACCGTATTGCTCCATGTCATCATGAAGATTACCACGCCACTCACCCTCTGGTGCCTCGTCATCATTCCATACTGGGATAATTATATCACCCACAGCAAGATCATCAAACGGATCATTACCCCACCGAAAATGCATCTCAATAACATAGCCATCGATCATCTCTAAATTAAACTTATCTATCTGATGCATTGGCGGCAACTTGATATGATGATAATCTATTTCTTCAATAGTAGGAACTAGATGTGTGTCTATTCTAGTCCACTTCTTAAACTTAGTTAGGTTGTCCTTGCTCTCATGCTCACCTACCCACGCAGAACGGGTAAGCCAAGAAGTATTGATTCTCTCGTAGTCAATCGAATAGTGTGTTCCATCCAGCCATTCACACCAAAAGTGCCCTGGAGGAACTACGCCATTATTAATCATAAGACTATACATTGATTCGTTATAATCAAACTTAGTAGCACCAATACCCATGCCATACAGGTTATAGGTTGGTCTGTGAATATATTTCCCAGCATGAGAAGGTGCTGTAGCCGCTGGGCCAGCATTAAGATCTTGTCTTAATGCAATCTCTAGCTTGTTGAATACCCAGCGATACTTCTTGTCATGCTTGTAAATTTCCCAAGCCTGAAAATCTTCCTCGATCTCACTCATCAATAAACCCTATCTCTTTCTTTAAGATCTTTTTCAAGTTTATTTACACGCTTTCTCAAAACATCCACAGTGGTATCTAAAGACTCTAGCCTAGCCTGTGCACGTTCATAACGATATAAGAGACCACTCTTATACTCGTCAAAACCAAAAACCATAAACCATAACTCTTTATATGGCTTACGAATCATCCTGTTAATCCACTTCATCATTTCTCCACGTTACCGCACAGTCTCCATTACCGCACCACCACTCACCCATACGCCCATAGATTTTTGTATCTCCGCAATTAGGACAAGCCATTTTCTTCAACCAACTTTCTCATCTCTTCAAATGCTGTTTCTCTAATAAACTGCATATTCTCTTTGTGATCTTCCCAGAGGCGTTCTATGACATAGGTAGGAATGTGGTCGCCTTCTTTACGATGTTCTTTTAAATGAACAACCATATCTTCTGTATTATATGCCCTATATCCCATACCGTCCGTATTGTGGGGGCATCCACAGCAGTAAAGAAAACCACCAACGTCTAAATAAACATAGACATCTGCTTCACCAAATCTACAATAAGACATTATGTTCCAAACTTAATAATCTTTTTAAACAATTCTTTACGATATAGCCTGAAACACGCCTCGTGAAAATACACTGGGAAAGTCTGGCTATACTTTGAGCTATAACGTTTCTTCTCTACAAGCTTGCTGTCTTTGTAAATACCTGCCCCACAGTGACGACAATACTGTGCTGGTCCAAGGTTATTCCTCATACATCATCATCTCCAGTTGAATCTCTTCAATAGCCCTAATAGTTTGCTCTTGGTGATACCTAAGAGCGTTGATTCCAGATTGTGTAAGCGTATTCATATGCGTTACAATATCTGCAGTGATTTCATCAGCTTCTTTTTGAAGCCTAGCGATCCATTCTTCGCCTTCTTGTATGCTTCCAATACTCATACATCAATAATACACCCCCAGCAGCATGTTTGTCAACCTTGTTTGACTAAACATTATTAATCTGATAGCCTTAATATAATGAAAGGAGATGCAATGTTTAATATTGATGAATCTAAGGTTCCAGAAGTTAGGCTTATGAAGTCCTGGCTTCTTGCTAACGGTGAAATGAATCATCTCTACCAGGCTGGTAATTGGAGCTTTGAGACAGATGATTTTGATCTAGACTATGCAGAAGAAGCAATTCATGCCTGGGTAGCTTGGTATAACTATATTAAAGCACAAAGTAAATAATATTGTGTATACTATTATTAGTTGTTTAAACAACTTACCAGAAAGGCTTTAAATGATTGAAGGCGAACTTACCGTAGTTGTAAGAAAAGTGTCAGAGGGTGACGGAGTTACCTACTGGCACGGCGAACTCTTGTATAACGATGACAGCGTATCCGAAGTAACAGGACCAGACTTTAACAGTGTGGTTGAATTACTTATGGATTATGCACAGACAGAAGATAATGTCATCGATCAAGAGTGGTTTAGCAATTAATGAAGAAGCCCGCAGACGCAAGACAAAAGATCAGAGATCGTAACAGAGATTACGTAAGGCAGATCAAAGAGTCTAATCCGTGTGTTGACTGTGGGCTGAAATATCACTATTCCCAGATGGACTTTGATCATTTGGGCAACAAGAAACAAACAATAGCAAGACTGGCAAACTCAGAGGCAAGTATTAAAACAATTAAGCAAGAAATGGCTAAGTGTGAACTTGTTTGCTCTAATTGTCATAGATTAAGAACATGGGAGAGATTAAACGGATCATGAGTTTTGAATTTGACGAATCAAAGATACCCGAAGTAAAAATGAGTAAATCAATTCTTACTTCTTTTGATGAACACTATGTTGAATACAACATCGATGGTATCACTTTTGTAGACCCTCAGCATACTGGCAAAGAATATGCAGAAAAAATGATGTATGCGTGGGCAGCATGGCTAAAGAAGCTCAGTAAATAAGCTCAAGCTTGCTGGGCTTGTCAAACTGACCCAAAAAGTCACGATGAACCTGCTTAAAGGTGGCATCAGAAGTAGACAAGAATGGCAAATCAAACTCATTTGTTTTATAATCAAACCTTTTCGGGTATCCAATTCTTGCTGGATGAACCTTTACGTCATCAACAGGCAGCCTATGCCCACCAATCCTATTCATGTTTCCATAAACAGATCTAATCGATCCACCTAGACTTACGGCGAACTCAAAATTTTCTTTATGTATGGTCATCGGAACATGGATTGCATAATCTAGCGGATTCTGCACACCATTCTCTTTCAGCAGCTTAACAGTTTGCTCCAACTGTCGAGCATAGAGTCCAGGTCTGTGCTTTTTAAACTTAATTGCCTTATCATGTAGCGATCCACCGTGATAGACTGGTATGCTTGTTAATGGTTTTATAACATAAAAGTCATCGTTCATTAAGACAAATTTGTCTGGTATTTTATTGCTATTTATGATTGTTTTTAGATTATTTTGAGCATTAAGGTATTTTGTTTGATCTTGCTCTACTGGAATATACTTTCCACGATACCAGTCTGGCTTTCCGCCAACAATCCATATACTATTTACTTTTGTATTAGCATACAAAGACCTAATGGAGTATCTAAGCTCTTCATTAGGTCCGTTTCTACATATATATACAAAATCCATTTGATTATATATTACCACATATTTAATAGGCAAAATGAGAGGTATATATGTATACCCCTCATTTGCGTTAACGCCTCTATGAGGCTCTGAGAGTGTCCATACGGTGTGCTACAAGCTGACCAGACTCAAGTTCAATCACTACGGCTGGATTTTCTTCAGTAGCATTAATGGTTACATCTGTGCCTGGAACATCGTATGATCCGCTACGGATGATTCTTTTAACCTTACCGCTTGCTCTACCACCAGAAGAATTCCAAGAAACTGTCTGTCCAATACGAACGGAGTCTGCTTTAAACAACTCATCTAGGCTTGATGTTTTAGTATAGTCTTTTCCAAAATCTGCAAACAATGCTTTGTTCCTTTCTCTTTCTACAATCTTGCGAGACCAAGAGAATCCTGCGTCTCCGCCCCAAGCGTCCCACATTACACGTCCCTTGGATGGGAAGTCTGGGCCATCATAGAATCCCTTACCTTTTTTATCTACCTCGTGACGAGAAAAGAAAGAATACATTCTTTTAACTACACTAAGAGACATTGATCTACCTGCTACGATGTCTCGTGCTCTACCCCAGCCAACTGGGGTGCCAGCACCCTTGGCCTTGCCGTCCTCTTTCCATTTGATGGCACGACGGGCAGCAGCCTTCATGCCTCCAGTGGGCGAGTATGTCTCAGCCTTGGTCATCATTTCCATTTCGTTTTCTTGCTCCATGGTCATGCTTGATACGTCAACAACCTCAGCATCCTGATACATCATACCAATGCTGTATGGGGTAGGCTCCATTTCGTTTTCTTCTACTTCGAAGATACGAACAGACATTGCTGGATTCTCTGGTGGCATAGACTCTAGAGCATATTCTTCGCCAGGATTACCGAGTGTTCCGCCTTCCCACATGATATGTTCTACTCTACCGAATGCCATGCCGTCTGCGGTTGGCCCCATTACGAAGTCGCCTTCTTTGATTTCCATATCTTCTTTTCCTATTTCTCTACTAATACTATTTCTAGTTTCTACTTCATCTTGAAACTCAGATGTCTCTGGAATTGGCTTAGCGTTAAACCAATCGCCAGTGTTATCATTATAATTAGACTTTTGTCTTACGAATGACCCTGACCAGATAGTGCTAGGCTCTTTGCGTCGCCTACGTTCTTCTTCACTAATTCTGGTCCCAGGCCATGTCTGTGGATTCTTGATCCCAACACCGTTGTCGTTTGCAACAGTATCTTTTTCCTCATACTCCGCACCGTCTAAAGCTGATGATCCAGAAGCTGCTGGAATAAATCCTTCTACCCCAGACTTAAGTCTTTTCTTAGAAGACTCTGACTCGCTCATGTTGATAGCAGTAATTTGATTTTGTGCAGCTGCAGCAGTATCGTGGCATCCCATAACGGTGCCATCATCATCTTTAACTACGGGATATCCAGAACACCCGTATGATCCTTTTTCTCCAACATGATAAGGCATATTAATATTCTATCACAATAATAGAGATCCCCTACAGGGAAATCCCAAGCACGAGGCCACGGGTCAAACAAAATGGGTAACTAATCCATCCTAAGATCCTGTAGGGGATCACTTATATTATACTACTTTTTAGTTGTAGTTGCTCTACTAGTTGTAGATGTTGCTCTTGTTTTCTTTTTTACCCAGAATTTACCAGATGTAATGTTAACAAGATATCTAATTCCAATGGCGACACCGAAGATAACTGCTACCGTCAAAATTACCGACAGCCCAACCGATGCTACCCACTCAAGAATTATCCATGGACTCATTTTTTTCTCCTTTTTGTTTGGGCAGTTTTAAGACATGCCCAGGTCAGCATAACTATTTAATTGTAATTTGTTTTGGTTTCTTCTCTTCTGGGATCTCTCTTCGGATGCTAATGTAAAGCAATCCATTATTAATCTCAGCAGAGACTACTTCCATGTATTCACCAAGAGCAAACGTGCGAGTAAACTTCCTCATAGCGATGCCCTTGTGAAGATATTCAATGTCATCTGTGTCATCTGAAACAGCCTCACCAGTTACGGTCAGAGTGTTATTCTCCACAGAGATATCAATCTCTTGCTTAGCGAAACCAGCTACCGCCAAAGTTAGCGTGTAGTTGTCGTCATCAATCCTTACCAGATTGTATGGAGGATATGACTGCTTTGCAGCTACCTCAGATGCGTGACGGAATCGATCTAATTCTCGATCAATACCAATAAAGAAAGGATCTTTAAATAGATCCAGCATTGTACTTACCATATTTTTCTCCTTTTCAGCGAGTATTTTACTTATTACCTCCCTATCAGGCGAGGTAATTCTATTTTAGCAGACGATGAGAAGTCTGTGCAAGTTCTTCATCAGTCCATATGCCAGCCCTAGAGGCACCGCCATATGATTTTGCCATACCAATATCAATAAGATGTTGATTAAAACTATCCCTATACCCAGACAAGAAAACTTCTACAAGATATCTTCCATACTTGTCTGCCTTTTCGGTCTGAATAGTAATCTCTTTACCCTCAAGACTATCCTTGACATATTGCTTTACGACTTTGCCATATTCAAACCATTTTTCTGGGGTATCAATACCAACCAGACGCACACGAATATTGTGCCAGATATTAAAGCCGAGGTCAATAGAAAGATCTACAGTATCTCCATCAACTACATTTTCTACACGTGCTTTATAAGTAAACATTAAATAATTATAGCATTAGTCTTCTGGTAAATGCTTCATAGCTGAAGAAATTATCTCCATTGCTCGCTTACGATCTTCAGCCTTAATCTTGCTGCTTTTAAGGATTTCAAGAGCACCCTCAAGAGCCTTCAGTGCCTCCTGAACATCCTCAATATACTTAAACGCCCATTCCCTGGACTGAGAAATAAACTTGACGAATCCCTCTGTCTGCTCAATCTTCTTGTTGTCCCTCTTAGCTACCTCTTCGGCAAGCTTGCTTCTAAACAGGTCCCTATCAATCTGTGCCTGCAAAAGAAGATTAGACACATGCCTATACTTAATATTTAAACTAATAAAAGCATACAACAGTGAAAAAAAGAACAAACTAATAAAAACATAAACTATAACTTCCATATACTATACGCTCTCTTTCACATGCGTTACCCAAAAGTATTGGCAACGATCGCAGCAAGGCTTATTGTTCTTGCTGCTAACAGCTTTATAAAATTGTGGATAAGCTTCTGGCTGCTTCTTATAAAGATTAGCTTTATGCGTAGTGGTTATACGCTTCATAATCTTCTTATCCAACATCCACTCTGGTCTCCCCATACCCCAGGACAGGCCGTGGGTGTGTCGTAATCTGTACAGATTTTCAGAGTTCTTGTCTGTCTTGATGCCCCTACTCTGAGCCTCTAAGATCATAATATTAACATAGTCCCATAACGCAAACTCGTGATTTCTCCACATCTTAACAGCTGGATGATTACGCCAACCAGCAGTAGGAGACGGATTAGAAAGCACATTAAGAACCTGGTAGCATTCCAGTATCTGCTTGTTTAGCCTTTTGCTATCCAATACTTCTGCTACACGCTCATAGTCTTTGTATGGTAAAAATGTTTGCATTACTGCTCTGCTCCACCCTCTCGTACAAGTAGTACGATAGCTCCATTATCTTCCAGGGCTTTTTTAACCCTTACCATATATTCTACAGCACGACGCTTGTCTTCGTCAACTAGAGACATAAAACTTTTTTCACTAGCTTTTACTGCAATAAAATGTTCATTATCAATTAACTGAAGAGCAAAACCCTTTGGGCAGTGGTGTGCCAAAGAGTGAAACGCTCTTGCCATTGCATCTGTATACATATCAACCATCCATCGTTAAATTACGCCAGACCTGCTCCCAGTCTTTTTGTGTTTTGTGTGAATTAAACTCTTTCGAGATCTCACCGTTTTCAATATAAATGCCACCCCAGACACCCCACTCTTTCTGAGATACACCAATAGCAAAACACTCTTTCATCACTGGACACCCGCTACAAAGCTTGTCTATAGCTGGTCTTAGCTGTTCATCTTCTTCGTATTTATCAAAAAAGAAATTTGTGTCATATCCGTAGCAGGCAGACTTTGCTTTCCAAGAATGCTTATCCATGCTACCTCATAACTTTAGTTGGAATTTCCCATCCCTTTTCGGTAATTACAAAGCGGCGAACCATGCACCACTTACCATTAATCCTGGCACCGAATTTAGACGTGCGAGCCTTCTCAGAAGGATAAAAGTGAATGACATCCCAGCCATCCCACTTCAACTCTTTGTTTTTCTTTACGATTAGCTCCATTTTATCAATAGATGAAATTAGCATTATCTTCGCTTTCTGTGTAAATTACCTTTTTTATTTCTGTTGACTCTATTACGGCCCGACAGTATTTACATGGCTTGCTGTTTAATGATCTACCCTGCCTATTAACTCTCGCAACATACAGCGTTGCACCACTAACAGCAAATCTTGCATCTTTTATTGCCTCTACCTCTGCGTGTCTAGAACAATGTGTTTTAATATGTTCTGGTGACACCTGCATCGGATGATTCTTATCTTTATTGTATCCCGTTCCAATAACTCTTCCAGACTTTACAACCACAGCCCCATGTCTTTGTCTTGACTGAGACTTTTCTGCAAAGTATTTTGCAACAGCCAGGAACGAAGTCTCTCTCCTACTCAAATCCATTAGTATCTATAGACCTCTACTGCAACATCCTTAGCCCTAGCTGAATTAACAATAGGAGGAATATTTTCTTTTGGAATAGCAAAGTAAGCAAAATAATCAAGGAAATGAAAATTTTCTTTTACCCAGCTAGGTGGAACTTTACGAACCTGAATCCTAATTCCACGACCCTTTAAGCTACGCTCAGAAACATTCGCAAACTCCATAGCCATCTCATTAACTCTTCGAGGCCCAGCAGTATACAAAAAGATCTGCCTATCCTCGTTATCCATCCTAAACATGGCAGTTCCCATGGCGTTTAGAAATACAGAATAGTCATCAAACTTATTACTACCGTGTACAGCAATAATCATTAATCTTCCTCCGCAAGCTTTTCAACAATAAACATTGTTCTCTCTAATTCTACCTGACTCATATTGATTGTGTCAACTTCTGATATCGAATAATTATCGATATTCCCATCCTCATAGTTAGCCATATATAGTTGGTTATCTTTAACCCAATATGCCTTATCCTCTATGATCATAACCTTGACAGAACTTTTATTTAAGAACTTATCAGACTGCCTTTGCTTTTTTTCTTTTTCTATCTCTTTGTATGCAATATCTGACAACAGCTTATACAAATAAGACTGACTTCTTTGCACAACAAACTTCTTAGAAGAACTCTTTTGCTTATTAATAAAATAACTAATCGCAAAAAATGAAAACAAAGTTACCAAAGATCCGAGCAGATACTCCATACTACTCCTCGTCTTTAATCTTCAAAGCATCCATAACAGTATACAAAGTCACTCTCTCTTGAAAAGACAGCTTGCTGACTTCTTCTTTATCAAACGACTTTTCATTTAGAGAAACAATAGGATTATCTAATGTTTTATCCATAGAAATAAATCCCTTTACCCAAAGATCATCCAAGGTCTCTAAAAACATATTGGCAGTATCCTCTCTAATCCCTGGCATGGCTTCAATAATTTCATCAGAAACACGATACAGAAACTCTCCAGTCTCTGCATCAATTGACGAAACCTCGATGAGTCCTTTTAGTATCATCGCATCAATCATTCGATCAACTTCTTTATCAAAGTCCTTGTCGTTTGTCACCCAAAAACTCGCTCTCGTCCATAGTCTCATAAGCAAAATTTTCCATTGCTGCCCTGCCAGAATCAGTGCTCATAATCTTGTTATAATGATGTGAACAAAAGGTAAGCTCTCCAGATACACCAGTTACTTTAACGTAAGCTTGTGCACCACAGGAGTCGCATCTGTCGTGGGCTGTAAGGGTTTTTGCTTTTTGCTTAGTGTCGATCAAAACTAGACCTTTCTGTTGTCTGTGCGATAGAATCCGTTACCGTTGAATGTAACCCCAACAGGCGAGTAGACTCTTTTTAAGATAGAATTACAAGACTCACAAGAGTATGCCTCCTGGGAGTCTGTAATGTTCCTAAAAATAGAAACAGTTGTATTACAGACCCCGCAGGAGTAGTCATACATTGGCATTGCTATGCCTTCTTAGCAGCCTTGCGAACTGGCTTGCTAGCAGCAGCCTTCTTAGCGGCGAGAGCTTCTCTCTTAGCTTCAAGACGAGCTGCTTCACGCTTAGCTGCTCTAACCTCTGGTGTTGGAACAACAACAGAAGTTAGGATTGAAACAATACCAGCAAGCAGAGCAACTCCACCCACCTGTGTCCAATCAACAGACATAGCAGTTAGGAACTGATCAGTTCCAATAATGGCAAGTGCGGCTGCAGCGGCAGACTTAATAGCTGTCTCTCCAGCGGACTTCCAGAATTCAGTATTCATAAGCATATATGAATTTCCTTTCTATTTACTGACTATACGATTGTATCGTAATTAATTCTCAGTGTCAAGTTCCATCTGGATTATTTGTATCGTAACTATCTGTTGGATCTGATTCGCCAAACCTAATTCTTGGATTATGATTCCAAAGCCTGACATCTTCATAGGTAGCTGAAGTGGTATAAGCTGTTACGATTATGGACACCAACGCTACCCCGCCAATGATCATCTCAACGCCTACCTGACTTGTCATGAATACAGTGAAGGCTCCGAAGAGAATCATACCAAAACCTAGAATATAGGCTCCATGAATTAGCCTACGACGATACCTCCAGCTTGGCCCAGTAGCCAAGGCATCAGTATCGGCGTCACGCTGCACCTTACGACGATGTGCCCTAGACTGCATAGCTCTGCTAGCAGAAGAAAACAGTATTCCCCACATTACAGCTTCCTCGCATTCAAAGCTCTTTGAAGGGCACTGATTGTACCCCTACCCCAGAGGCCATCAATTGCTCCGCCATACTCTCTAATATTCTTCAGCAATCTCTGAACTGCCTTACGAGTGTTTGGGCCAGGGATGCCATCAACAGTGGCACCGCAGGATCTCTGAACGGCTTGCCAAGTTAGCTTGCCTGGTCTGCCGTCAATAAGTCCACGGTATCCATATTTTGCTTTAAGAACTGTTTGCCAAGCTGTCCAGGTATGCTTGTCCAGTCTTCCATTTACACTAAGTGTTGGTTGGTCGATCATCAAATCTTCGACAGTAGGTGCTTTCTCTGGTGCCTTATCATTAACGATTAGAGACATAGGATCGAGTGTATCCCCCCAACGCCTACTACGTCTGGCTTCGAAGTGCAAATGTGCACCATTACTAGCACCAGTGTTTCCACTCATATAGATAAACTGCCCAGCACTGACTCTCTCACCAACCTGAAGCTCAGTAGCTTCACGGCCATGGTAATAAACAGTATAGAGATTAGATGCGTGTTTGATGATAACAACATGACCTCCACCTCTTGGCGACCATCCGATGTGATCTACGATTCCATCCTGTGCTGCAAGAACTCTGAATGTTCCACCGAAGTCTGTGCCGTGATGCATTTTATTATACTCACCAGTAATTGGGTGCTTTCTAGGCCCATATGGACTTGTGATCTTACGTCCAGGGGCAGGATTATAAAGCTTCATAATCACTCCTTATTAAGTCTAATTTATTATAGCATGATACAATATTATTATGACTACTCATAATGTATACACTATTTCAAATACTACCCCCACCCAAATTACACCTAATGGGACGCATTCTGGAATGGACATTACGATTCAGAACGTAACACCATCTGGATATATTTATGTCGGTGGATCTGGCGTTACCAGCAGTAACTATGGATATCGAATCATGCCCAATCACGCCATCTCTTTTGAACTCAACGGTCAAGATGATCTTTACCTAGTTGGAGAGAACGCAGACATGAGTGCTGCAGTTATTCAGATTAAGCTTGAAGTAGGACAGTAATGGCTAGGTTTACACAAACAGCATTTAGTGGTTTCGGTGACAACTACACAAACAATTCCTGGGATCTACAAGGTGGGACTACTGGAGTTGGAGCAGTACAACCAACATTTGATGGAGATCCGCTATTCGTTGGAGAATATCTTGTAGTTGACAACCAGCTTTGTCACTTTGATATTGAAGTAGATTTTACCAATATTACTAGTTTTGGAACTGGTCAATATTATATGACTTTACCATTTAATGCTAAGCATGACTATGCTTTAAGTGATGGAAGGCTACATGATGTCAGTGGTGGGGACTTTTATTCTATTACTGGTGAACTTGATGCTGGCACTAATATTTTAATACTATATTCTGTTGGATCTAATGGTAGGGGAGTTGTCTTTGATGACAAAACCCCTATCACATTAGAACAAGCAGATAGGTTTCACATTGCTGGAACATATGAAATTGATTTAAGCAGCTAGCTCATTGATCTTGTCTGGCTGAAATCCAGCCCAAGACTCACCATCTGCTGTCATAACGACTGGGGCAGCACGATAACCCATAGCAATAAGCTTATCTAGTTCTTCGGGGTTAGCGATAATATCAACTGTTTGATATTCCACACCGATCTTGTCCATAAGTCTTTTAGTCATGTCACACTGTACACAATTATCTTTGGTATAAACAGTTGTCATATCGTCTCCTTTTTTAGAATTAATGTATCTATTATACATGCGTTTATTCTTGAATTAGTCCCCAAGACTCAAATGTTGCTGGGAATTTTTCTTTAGAAAGATCTAGAACTGCCCCAGCATATTCCCTGATCTCAGACTGTGCATCATGTGGCAGACGTTGCTCCAAGAATGTCAACACACCCTGCAAAGAAGTAGTCCAACGCCAACGAACATACATAGCATATGCTGGTAGGAACAGACGAGCAATCTCTGGTGCAATGCCAGACTCCATGGCTGCATGATATTGCTTTACACCATTAGTAATTTGAAGATCAAGCTTCATAGAATACTCTTTGCCAAGATCTTCATGGACAGGATGCCCACTACCCTGCTTGCTATTCTCAGGCTTACTACGCCACTGCTTTGGAGAGGGAACATAGAACTCCTCAGACTCAGTAATATACCTACGAGAAGACTCATTCCAACCATTCTGGTCATCAACATGCGTAGAAGACACAGCGTACTTCCACCATTGACGTGCTACAAACAATGGTGCATAAACCTCAAAGGTAATTGCAGCATGTCTAAAAGGTGACGTGTGCTTCTCCCTAATCAAAAAGTTAATTAGTTTCTTATCTTGTTCTTTGATCTCGTCAGACTCTCTGTCATAAGAAACCCTAGCTGCATTCACTACAGACAGATCACTGCCCATAGAATCAACCAGTCTTACATACCCTTTATCTAATACATTAATTTGCATTTTACCCTTTCTGTCCCCTCTGTCGGACTTGAACCGACGACCGACGGATTATGAGTCCGCTGCTCTAACCAGCTGAGCTAAGAGGGGAATGTCCTAGTCAAAATAATACTGTATGTGGCCTTCGCCATCACACTTATTGCACTCTGCATTCCACTCGTCCTGATGAGAATCATAGCATTCACAAGGCAAATAAGCACTAATGTCTACATCATCATAGTAGTCACCATGTGCTACCTCAACAATGTGCCAGCCATGTGTTACCCAGCAGCAGCTAGGTGGATCGCCAAAGAAATGAAAGCCAGCACTTAGCTTAGAGTTCTCACAAGTGTCGTGATCAGTCCACACGTAACGTGGATCTTGCTTCTTCATGAGTTCAAGATTATCTGCAGAATACTCAACGAATTTTACTGGCCTATAGGTTTTTACCCAGTCATTGTATGCTTCTTGGTATTGCTCTACAGTAATCTCACTCATATAAATATTGTACACCCTCAAATTTTATATGTCAAGCTGGAGCAACTGGCCTGTTCAGAAGGGTCATAGAAGCCTCCTGTGGCGTTCTGCCAGCCTTTCGGGTATTACATGGTCTACAACATGCCACCGTATTTAACCAATCAGAAGTTCCACCATTGCACTTAGGAACAACGTGATCAATGGTATTAGCATAGCCATGGCAATAAGCACAGATGTATCCATCACGTTCTAAAACGCCTTTACGAGAGTAGTGAATGATGCGTCTTTGATACTTCCATTTTGGAAAAATATACTTAATTAGTTCAATTGAATGTGGGATAGGATACGGACCAAACCGTCCATCCTCCGATTCTACCTTGATGTAGGCAACACCACGGTATAGCATAGTAATAGCTTTTTTAATTGATACGGCACCTAGGATCTCTGACCCACCACCATTATAAACAATTACAGCTGACATCTCATTCCATTATACTCTCTCTTTGTACCCCTGGTAGGATTCGAACCTACGACACACGGATTAGAAGTCCGATGCTCTGTCCCCTGAGCTACAGAGGCATATTTTATTGCCGAGCCTCCTATCGGATTCGAACCGATGACCCTCGCTTTACAAGAGCGATGCTCTGGCCAACTGAGCTAAGGAGGCAATATTTAATTATAAGCGACCCATACCAGACTTGAACTGGCGACCTCCGCCGTGACAGGGCGGCACTCTGACCAACTGAGCTAATGGGCCATCGCTGGGATGCCTGGACTCGAACCAGGAACCTTAGAGTTAACAGCTCTCTGCTCTGCCAATTGAGCTACACCCCACCACTGTTTAGTTATCGAAATCGTCTTCTAAATATTCTACCAACACTTCATCAAGATTGTCAAATCCTTGATCTTCAATCTTGATAGCTGCAAGGAAAACAATAAAAGCCTCTTCGATAAAGCCTTCTATGATTACATTGTGTTCAGTAATAACACCTTCGCTAATCATAAAAGCCAGTGGCAGACTGATATCGTTATAATCGAAAAAGTCAGCAAGCTTTTCTTCATTACGATATTTAATCCAAAGCTCGCTTAGGATATTGCACTTGTTAGAAAATGTTGTTTCCAATTTTACTCGTTTCTAAACAGTCTTTGGACGAATAAATTTTGTATGCCCTTCCAGAATCCTCCAGAGAATGATGGCTTAACTCTGCCGATAGGAACGCAAGCTTCACCGTTAGTTCTAAGAAGCTGGCTCAAATTAATTGCAAGAATATAGCCAGATCCATTGATTCCGTAGTCATCTCCCCAAGAGTTTCTCCACCTAAAAACCTCATAGGTTTTATTTCTAATTTGCATAGCTGGATCATAACCAGTAATAACTAGGCAGTGACCACCGACCTCTCTACCAGCGACAGAGACTAGGCCGTTGGCTTTAGTGCTATACATGCCACTACGCCATGGCACACCAATAACAACTGGTCCAGTTGTAATTACGGTATCACGAACATCATCAATACCAAAGCACCACCTATAGCTACTGATAAAGCCTTCTTCTTTCATGATCTTTGCACCAGCAAGAACAGAAGTGCCTTCGTAGTCTTCCCCAGGCCATTGATCTATTTTCTGTGCACGTTTATAATAACTTACTGCCAATGAATTTGCATATCCAACATCTGGTTGTTCATCTGGTGCAAATGGAGCAGCTAGCAGATCTCCCATCCAGCCAAACCCAACACAAGCACCCTCTGAACCCTGATCAAGAACAACGCCCTCATCCCACATTACTCTCTTTTTCTTTACTTTGCCTACACCAATAAGACTTCTAATTGGATAATCTGTTGATCTTGGGTCATGGAATGATTTCCAGTCTAATTTTCTATTCTTGTTTTCCATGAAGCTCCTTATCAATAATAATGGCCATAGCAGTCTTTAAAAAAATTTCAGCATATGTTGGATCACACAAATCTTTTTTTAGCTGTTCCCAGTCTGCTTCTTCTTCCATACAAAAAGTATATCAGAAATCCCAGTCGTCATCAGTAGTGCTCTCGTGCTTGCCGATGACATATGATGATCCACTACCGCTGAAGAAGTCGTGATTCTCGTCAGCATTAGGTGACAGTGCTGCCATGATAGCAGGATTAACATTAGTTAGTTCTGCTGGGAACAATGCATCAAAGCCTAGGTTCATTAGTGCTTTATTTGCATTATAGTGCAAGAACTTCTTTACGTCTTCTGTTAGTCCTACCCCGTCATATAGGTCAGCAGTATACTTTGCCTCATTATCAAACAGTTCCATCGTAAGATCATAAGCGTATGTCTTATATCTATCCTTAGCTTCATCAACCAGATTCGCATAACGCTGCTGGAACTTGTAGCCAATGTAGTAACCGTGCACAGCCTCATCACGAATGATAAGACGAATCATGTCAGCGGTATTAGTTAACTTAGATCTTGATGACAAATACATTGGCCAATAGAATCCAGAATAGAATAAGAAAGATTCTAACAATACAGATGCAATCTTTCTTTCCATCTCATTCTTGCCATCGTATCGCTTTAGAATAATCTCTTCCTTCTTTTTAAGATAAGGATTCTCCATGCTCCAACGGAAGATGTCCTCAATTTCATCTGAAGAACAGAGAGTAGAAAAGATATTAGAGTATGACTTAGCGTGAACAGACTCCATAAAAGCAATATTGGTTAGCACTGCTTCTTCATGCTGTGTCTGTGCATCTGGCATTAGCTTGATAGCCCCTACAGTCGCCTGTACGGTGTCAAGCATTGTTAAGCCAGTGAATACACGCTTCGTTAGCTCTTTTTCTTCGTCTGTCATAAGTGACCAAGATTGGATGTCATTAGCTACTGGAACTTTTTCTGGCAACCAGAAGTTGGCTGTGAGCCTGTTCCACACCTCTAGATCAACTGGGTCTTCGATCTTATTCCAGTTAATTGGCTTAATAAATTTTTCCATTAAATATGCATACCTTCCTTGACTCATAGCATACAACTTACGCAGTTGTCCATCTCAGTGCCCTCCAGAGCTTGCTGACGGATACGGATGTAATAAATTGTTTTGATACCTTTCTTCCATGCGTAAATCTGTGCTCTGTTTACGTCACGAGTAGTAGCAGTATCCTTAAAGAATAGCGTTAGAGATAGACCTTGGTCTACGTGCTGTGTTGCAGCAGCATAGACATCAATGATCTTCTCTGGCCCAATCTCATAAGCATCTGTAAAGTATTCCCTATTCTCGTTAGTTAGATATGGTGCTGGGTAGTAGACACGACCTAGCTTACCTTCCTTACGAATCTCAACCTGAGAAGCAATGGGGTGAATAGAGCTTGTACTATTATTGATGTAGCTAATTGATCCAGTAGGTGGAACAGCCTGTAGGTTTTGATTGTACAAGCCATGCTTCATTACTGATCTTTTTAGCTTTTCCCAATCTGCTGCATTAGGAATATCAATGTTGGCATTCTTGAATAGCTTGGCTACCTTCTTGGTTGCTGGCTTCCAATCGCAGCAGGTATACTTCTCAAAGAACTCGCCAGAAGCATACTTTGAATTTTCAAAGTTGTCGAATGGACTGCCAGTTTTCTTAGCCATCTCACTAGAAGCCTTGAGAGCATGGAACAAGATGGTGTAGAAATAAATATTAGTAAAGTCAATAGACTCTTCATCCCCATAGTGCATTCTCTCTTTGCCGAAATAGCCATGTAGGTTCATCTGGCCTAGACCAATAGCACGTGACTTTTTGTTACCCTCAGCAATAGACATTACGGACTCGATGTAGCTAAGGTCAGCAACAGATGTCAAAGCTTTGATAGCAACCTCAACACTCTTGCCAAAGTCTGGCGACTCCATCATCTTAGCAATATTCAATGAGCCAAGATTACAACTAATATCTTTACCAATCTCATCATAAGACAAGTCTGCATTATATGTTGTAGGTGTGTTTACCTGAAGAATCTCAGAACAAAGATTAGACATGTTGATTCTACCCTCGACTGGATTAGCATTGTTTACAGTGTCTTCATATACTACATAAGGATATCCAGACTCAAACTGAAGCTCAGCAATAGTTTGAAACAGATCACGAGCGTTAATCTTCTTCTTACGAATATCAGCATTGTCTACCATCTCCTGATACTTCTCTGCAATAGAAATATCAGACATTGGAACTCCGTATACCCTCTCAATGTCATAAGGCGAGAACAGATACATGTCCTCGTTGGCCTTGGCAAGCTCTAGCGTGATGTCTGGCACAACCACACCAAGGCTTAGTGTCTTGATACGAACCTTTTCGTCTGCGTTCTCACGCTTGGTATCAAGGAACTGCAAGATGTCTGGGTGGTGTGCGTTTAGGTAAACTGCACCAGCACCCTGACGAGCACCTAGCTGGTTAGCGTAGGAGAAGCTGTCTTCTAGCAATTTCATTACGGGTAGCACACCAGAGGACTGGTTCTCAATCTTCTTAATTGGTGCACCAGCTTCACGTAGGTTGGTTAGGTTAAGTGCTACACCACCTCCACGTTTTGACAACTGCAGCGAAGAATTGATGCCTCGTGAGATAGACTCCATATTATCTTCGATACGAAGCAGGAAGCATGAAACAAATTCACCCCTCTGCTTCTTGCCAGAATTCAAGAAGGTTGGTGTAGCAGGCTGGAATCGCCCAGTAATAATCTCTTCTACGAGATCCTGAGCAAGCTTTTTATCTCCATGTGCAAGCATGAGTGCATTCATGCAAACACGGTCTTCAAACCTTTCAAGGTATCGACTTCCATCGAATGTCTTTAGGGCATAGCTTGTGTAAAACTTGTATGCTCCAAGAAACGTTGGGAAGCGGAACCTGTGTGCATAAGCTTGCTTAAACAAAGACTTTATAAAATCAAAGTCGTATTGGTCAAGAACTTCCTGCTCATAGTATTCGCTTTCAATCAAGTAATCAATCTTTTCTTCCAAGCTGTGGAAGAACACAGTATTTTGATTTACGTGGTCTAGGAAATATGCCTTAGCCGCTTCCTTGTCTTTGTCAAACTGAATCTTGCCGTCCTCACCATAGAGATTCAACATTGCGTTTAGCTCATGATAGCTATAATTCGTACTCATAAAGCAGCCTTAACCTTCCTATTATTTTTTCTACATCTTCTGCTGTGCCAAGCAACTCTACTTTGGCAATTAGTGGAACACCAGTCTTTTCGCAGATCATCTCTGCTGCCTTACAATAATGCTCACCAAAATTAGTATTACCAGTTCCAATCACACCACGCAAATATTGTCTATTAGATTTAACATTTAAAAATTCTCTAACAGATTTTGGTATGGCATGACCTTCACTACCCCCACCATAAGTAGGAACAACTAGGACATACTCTTCCTCAATAAGAAAAGGGTTATCCCTATCCCATTTAATGGGCAACCTATTAGCATTTGTGTCAAGCTTCTCAACAAATCTTTTTGTGTTTTCAGATACGTTTGAAAAGTAAACAATACTAATAGGTAAAATCAATTCTACATCCTCTTTACGAATAAAATCAAAACGGAAACTTAAAGGTTGCTTAAAGTTAAAGCATCCCCCAGCTGTCCAAGTATTCTTTTACATCTTCTGGCATGGGTTTATATTGTATCACGTTAGGGGGTAGCTCTTCAAGTCGATCCTTTGGCCTATCACGGAAGCTGTGAATCTCAACCTCTTGATCGGTATTCCTTGGGGTGTGTGATATTGCACCAAACACAGCACCGCATACAGCGTCAGCCAAGTCCTTAGACTTTTTACGAGGGTGGTCTACCCTATTGTTTTTCATAATCTTTAGCTCTGTAAGCTCTTCAAAAAGTAGTTCAATTGCAGGCATTGCCAACCTGTCT
>Ga0255765_1002741_pt1 | contig 19655 bp, 22 predicted proteins | sample 041ome_8_FD_179965 | JGI IMG/M metagenome (GOLD analysis project Ga0255765, IMG submission 179965) | Coastal salt marsh microbial communities from the Groves Creek Marsh, Skidaway Island, Georgia - 041407BS metaG (version 2) | ecosystem: Environmental > Aquatic > Marine > Intertidal zone > Salt...
CTTTTATAATTTTTCATATCTCTTTGAATGATTAATCATATTGTGAAAAATATTAAATGATTTATTAAGTGGTTATGAAAATTTATCAAATAGATTCAAGTGCTAGAAAAGATGGCTCTACTTCAAGAGCTCTAGCAAAAAAGTTATTAGACAGAATAAAAAAACCAGAGGATGAAATTATTTATCGTGATTTAAATGATGAAATGGTTTTTGTTTCAGGATTGACAGAATCTGGAATGAAAATTGATGAAAAAGATCAAAACGAGCATCATAAAAAGATGTTTGAACTATCAGATAAATTAGTCAAAGAATTAAAAGAGAGCGATATTATAATTATTTCAACACCGATTTATAACTACGGTCCTCCTGCTACTTTAAAAGCATGGTCAGATCTTGCAGCAAGAGTTGGTGAAACTTTTCGTTTTAGAGAAGACGGCAGAAGAGAAGGTTTGTTGAGCAATAAACAAGTTTACTTGGTAATTACATCGGGTGGCACTAAAATTAATAGTAAAGAGGATTTCTTAACTCCTTGGCTAGTCTACATGTTAAATTTTTTTGGTATTAAAAAAGTAGATATAATTGCGGCTGATCAAATGGCTCTAGATTATGAAAAGTCAATTAAGGATGCAGAAGCTCAAATTGAAAATATTTCTAGAGATTAAATTTTCTTTTTAAATGACGAAGTTTACCTTCGGTACTATCATAATCAATATAACAACCTTGTAAAAAACGCTTACCTTCTTTAGTTTCGTAAGCTGTTCGTCCATGCAACAATCGATGGTTGTCCATCATTAATAAATCTTTTGGAGCCAATTTAAACTCCACTCTATATTTATCAGAATTGTACATTTCAGATAATTTTTTTCGAGCCTTATAGTAAAGATCTAGTTTTTCTTTATCTAGCATAGGCACATAATCTAGTCTTGGACTAAATCTTACTTGTTTGAAAGTTTTATCGTCGTTTAACTTAATCAATTCTGACCAATCTTCTAACACGACTTCTTTATCAATAAATTTAAATTTAACTTTTACTTCTGTTAAAATTTTATAGAAATCTGGATTTTCATTTTTTAAATCTTCTGTAACAGTATAGCCATCAACTAAAGTTGAAAAACCACCACTCACTTCATTTTCAATACAATGTAATAACTGAATACATGGCACTGGGTTTCGATACGGGTTATCTGTATGAGGGGCTAGATGCAAAGAGGTGTAGGCTAAATCATTAGGATCTGGTTTAGATTTTACATCAAAATATTCTCCAAAGTTAGTTCTTCTAACACTGCCGATAGAATTAGCAAATTTAACAATAAAGTTGTCATGAGTTGGAACTTCACTAATGACTACAAATCCAAACTTATAGAAAGAAATCAAAAGATCATACATTTCTTTGCTTTCAAAGAAATTCTCTTTGTAAGAAAAGTTTTTGATATTATTTAATGAAGAATTCCATTTTGATTTTCCAATAGATTTAATAACAGTGTCTTCGTTAAAAAAATCTAGAGCAAGTTTTTCAATATTTAGTTTGGAATTAACACCATCATTAAAATTTATTTCTAAAAAATTATTATCAATACTTGCATTATTTATTGAAATATCACTATTTAAAGATGTTGGATCAAATAACCTTTGCTGAGTTCCCTTATCTAAAAATTCTTCTCCATCAACTCTTTCTCTTAACCAAAAAGGGTGTATTTCTTTTTTTTGAGAGCCATTATTAAAGAAGACTTTATTTTCATTAAGTTCAATTTTCATAAAGTATGTTTGAGAATTATTTAAAATTTAACTTTAATCAACATAAATTAAATAGTAAGAATGCACTGTGTCACAATTTAACCCAAAAAAATATCCAATTTATGCTAATTTTTTAAATCAATTAGCCAAAGATCTTACAACTTTTTATTATTCAAAATTAAACAAGACTTTTAAGGTTTCAAATAAATTAAAAGGCAAAGGATACGATCCAGTAACCACATCAGATCGTGCCTTTGAAAAATTTATTAGATCTAAAATAAATAAAAAATTTCCAGATCACCAAATCATTGGAGAAGAATATGGTCATCAAACATCAAAAAGTGATTTTACATGGGTCATTGATCCAATCGATGGCACTAGATCTTTTGTAATAGGAAATCCAACATGGAGTAATTTAATTTCTTTAAATTATAAAGGAAAACCTATTGTAGGTTTAGCCAATTTTCCAGTTCTTAAAAAATATTATTTAAATTTTTCTGATAAAATCTCCTATGTATTTGAAAATGGCAAAAGAAAAAAATTATCAGTAAATAAAAAAGCAAAATTTAATAATGTTAAAGTGTCAGCAGCATTTCATGGCTGGTTATCCTTAGATAAACAAAAAAAAATACCACAAATATTAAAGTTAATGCAATTTCCATGCTCTGATGCATTGAGCTATTCTCATCTTGCTGAGGGTAGAGTAGATATTGTAATTCAATGTTCAAATAAAATTTGGGATATTCATCCGGTAATCCCAATCATAAAAGCAGCTGGAGGGATTATTAGTACTTGGGATAACCAAGATGCTGTAAAAGCTGGGAATATTTTGGTTTCTGCAAATATACATATTCATAAAAAATTTTTAAAATTATTAAAACCAGTTTCTAAGTAATTTAAATAATTTTGTAATATGAATTTTAAATATGTTTATAAAATTATTGATAAAGATGAATGGGCCCTTGCAAAAGATAAAGGAGTTTATTTAGGATCCAAAAAAGATTTAGAAGATGGCTATATTCATTTTTCTGAGGAATTTCAAATTACTGGAACTTTAGAAAAATTTTTCAAAGGACAAGAAAATTTATTATTACTGAAAGTAAATACAGATAAATTAGAACATTTACTTTGGGAACAAGCCTCTGATGGAAATATGTTTCCACATCTTTATTCACCATTAGAGATAAATAATATGATTGAAGAATTTGAAATAAAAAAAGATGATCAAGAAAATTTTATTTTACCTGAGAATTATTAACTTTGATTTCCCAATAAATTTACCATCATTACCCCTGCAACAATTAAACCCAAGCCAATCATCGTATAGATATTAGGTACTTGATTAAATCGAATAACCCCAACAACTACGGTTGCAATAATGGTTAATCCTGCAAATGAAGCATAAGTAATACCCATTGGAATATTCTTCATCACTAAAGATAAGGCATACATACACAAAACAATTGTAATGCCAGTAATTATACTTGGAAAGAGAAGGGTAAAACCCTCTGCACTTTTTGCAAAACTATTTGAAGTTACTCCCAATAATACCGCTAACAATAAAAAAATATATGAAGATGCAAGATTCATTTAAACACAATAATTTAAAATATTAGGAATTTATATAATATTTTTTTAACTAAAATTATTGGTTACAACCAACTTGGGTAAGGAAGTTTTTTTTCTTTTAAAAATTCTTTATTAAACATTTTAGTTGCATATTTATCGCTTCTATCACAAAGAATGGTTACTATAGTTTTTCCAGGACCCAATTCTTTAGCTAGTCTAATTGCTCCAGCTATGTTAATTCCACAGCTAGTACCAAGACTTAATCCCTCATTTTGAATTAAATCATAAAGTATTGGCAATGCTTCATGATCGTCTATTGAATAAGCATCATCAACTTTTGCATTTTCAAAATTTTTAGTAACTCTACTTGAGCCAATTCCCTCAGTAATAGATCCCCCTTCAGATTTCAGTTCACCGGTTTTAATGTAATTGTATAGAGCAGAACCTTTAGGATCTGCTAGGTAAATTTTAATATCTTTGTTTTTTTCCTTAAGAGCATTACTAACTCCTGAAATAGTCCCGCCAGTACCTGAAGAACATACAAACCCATCTATTTTACCATCTGTTTGCTCCCAAATTTCTTGACCCGTTCCTTCATAATGGCCTTTTGCATTAGCAACATTATCAAATTGGTTTGCCCAGATTACTCCGTTATTATTAGTTGGTCTAAGCTCATCAGCAAGTCTTGCTGCAACTTTAACAAAATTATTATCATCCTTATATGGCTTAGGCGGAACTAATCTTAATTCAGCACCAAGATTTCTCAATAAGTCTTTTTTTTCTTGAGTTTGGTTATCATTCATTACAATGATGGTTTTATATCCAAGAGAATTTCCTAAGAGACCTAAACCTATACCTGTGTTGCCTGCGGTTCCTTCAACAACTATTCCTCCTTTACTAATTAATTTTTTTTCTTGAGCGTCTTTTAGTAAAGCAAGTGCAGCTCTATCTTTAACTGATCCTCCAGGATTTAAAAACTCAGCTTTACCATAGATATTACATCCTGTTAACTCTGAGGCAGCTTTTAGTTTGATTAAAGGAGTATTACCAATACCTGATATGAAATCTTCTTGAGTATTTTTCATTAGTTATTTATTTTCAGTTTCATCTGTAACCGCATAAGGTTTAAATTCTTCCGTCGCAGTACCAACATTTCTCGCAGGTATACCAATCATAACCGCATTATCAGGAACATCTTTAGTCACAACTGCATTAGATCCAATTTTTGCATTTTTACCAATAATAACAGGCCCTAAAATTTGTGCACCTGATCCAACTACAACATTGTCCATAAGAGTTGGATGTCTCTTAATATTTCTTTGGTCGTTTGAATTTATACTTGGAGAAATTCCACCAAGAGTAACCATATGATAAATCGTAACATTGTCGCGAATCTCTGCTGTTTCTCCGATCACAACTCCCATGCCATGATCAATGAATAGATTTTTTCCAATGTTAGCTTTAGGATGAATTTCAATTCCGGTTAGAAATCTTGAAAATTGTGAAATGATTCTTGCAATAAGATCAAATTTTGCCACACAAAAAAAGTTAGCTATTCTGTGAAAAAAAATTGCTTTAACACCAGGATAAGTCAAAATTAGACTTAGCTTAGATTTTGCCGCTGGATCTCTGTCAATTATTGATTGTAAAAAATCATTCATTTAAATTTAATAATTTGTCCGGTTGATTAATTTTGAGATTTATATAGTGGTTATATATAATAATTAAAGGATTATAATGTATAAGAATACCAACTGTTTTCACCTTGCAATCCCTTGCGGAGACTTAGAAAAAGCTAAAAAGTTTTATTCTGAAGTTTTAGGTTGTAGGTTGGATAATTCAGCACAAGAGTGGGCAGATGTTGATTTTTGGGGAAATGAATTAACATTACATGCTAGTGAACATAAATTAGATAGTGAAAGACATGACGTTGATATGGGAAATGTCTCAGTACCACATTTTGGAGTTCATTTATCAAGAGAAGATTTTGATAATTTAAAAAAAAGATTAAATGAAAAAGGTGCAAAATACTATGATGAGCCTTATTTGAGATTTAAGGGTACCAAATATGAGCAAGAAACTTTTTTTATTAAAGATCCTAATGAGAATATATTAGAAATTAAAACCTTAACTTCTAATTCTAATTAGCACTTGCTAATTTTCTATCAAGATATTAGCCTAGTATAATATATATTATGGCAATCAATTATAAATCTATTGCAAAAAAACTTAAATTTGAAGGTAGAGCCTTTATCAATGGTAAATATGTGAATGCTGTTGATGGTGGAAAATTTTTAACAATTAATCCTGCAACAGGTGAAAAATTATGTGAAGTTGCAAAATGTAATCACAAAGATGTAGATCTTGCTGTTAAGGCTTCCAGAAAAGCTTTTAATAGTGGTGTTTGGTCTAGAAGTGCTCCTGAACATAGAAAAGAAGTGTTATTAAAATTTGCTGAGTTATTAAGAAAACATGGAACTGAAAACTCAGTATTAGAATGTGTAGATTCTGGAAAATTAATTGCAGATTGTATTAATGAGGTTGCTAACGATGCTCCAATGCACTTTCAATGGTATGGAGAATTAATTGATAAAGTCTTTGGAAAAGTTGCTGCAACAGATCCATCAATTACTAGCCTAATTGTCAAAGAACCTATTGGGGTTGTAGCTGGAGTGGTACCATGGAATTTTCCATTAATGATGGCGGTTTGGAAAATGGCGCCAGCCTTAGCGGCGGGTTGTTCTATAATTATTAAACCTGCAGAAGATACTCCCTTAACGGCAATAAAAGTTGCAAAGTTTGCTCAAGAAGCAGGGATCCCCGATGGTGTTTTAAATATATTACCAGGTTACGGAGATGTCGGAGAGGCCTTAGGCAGACATAATGATATCGATGCCGTTTCATTTACTGGCTCAACTGAAGTCGGCAGATATTTTATGAAATATTCTGGAGAGAGTAATTTAAAAACCATTGGACTAGAGATGGGTGGCAAAAGTCCATTTATAGTTTTAGAGGATGCAAAAATTAACGATGATTTAATTAATAATGCAATTAATTCGGCTTTTTGGAACGGCGGACAAAACTGTTCAGCAAATATGAGACAGGTAGTTCATAAAAAAGTGAAAGATGAATTTTTAGATAAAGTTTCAAAAAAAATTAAAAAATTAAAAGTAGGAGATCCTTTAGATCTAAATTCTAATATGGGTTCGATGATATCAAAAGGGCATTTACAAGTTGTTGATGGATTTATCCAAAAAGGAATTGATGAGGGAGCTAAATTACTTTTAGGAGGAGTATCCGATAAAAAACAAAAAGGATTTTTTGCAAAACCAACCTTATTTGATGGCGTAAAAGAAAATATGACTATTGCTCAGGATGAAATTTTTGGACCTGTGTTAGGAGTGTTATCCGTCAATAATGATGAAGAAGCATTAAAAGTTGCAAGCAATTCTAAATATGGATTACATGCTAGTGTTTTTACTCAAGATATAAACCGAGCCTTTCATCTTGCAAAAAGTTTACCTTGTGGAACAGTTTCTGTTAATACTTTTTCAGAGGGAGATATTAAGACTCCTTTCGGAGGTTATAAACATTCCGGTAATACCTCTAGAGCACAAGGAACTGAAGCACTTAATTCATATCTTCAAACTAAGACTATTTGGATCAGTCATTCTTAACAAGTTAAATGGAGTATCTGGTATTAGGTTTTTTAACAAGCTTAAGTTTAATACTAGCAATTGGTGCACAAAATATCTTTGTTATTGAGCAAGGTTTAAAAAAACAATTTATTTTTCTAGTTTGTATAATTTGTTCTATTTCAGATTTAATATTAATTTTTGCTGGTATATTTTTATTTCATTACTTTAATCAATTTTTTACTGAAGTTATTGAGTTAATTTTAAATATTTTATTAATTATTTTTTTAATTTATTTTATTTTTTCTAAGATAAAGTCATTCAATAAACCAGTTCATTTTGAATTAAATCTAACCAGTATATCAAAATCAAATATAATATTTAAAACTTTGGGGTTTACCTATTTAAACCCACACGTTTATTCTGATACCGTATTTTTTTTAGGAAATTTTTCTAAAAGCTTTCTATTTCATGAAAAAATTATATTTGGAATTGGTGCTTCAATAGCTTCTTTTTCATTTTTCTTTTTAATTGGATATTTGTCAGCTTTTTTTTCAAAATATGCAAAAAATCAATCCATTTGGAAAATTATTAATTTCTCAGTGATTGTCTTTATGAGTATTCTTACATCATATATAATTATTGAAATCATTTGATGTTAAAAAAATTAGTTACTATAAGCAGAAGTGGACATATAGAAAGTGAACACTTTGGATGTGGGGCCATAGTCGACTCTGATGGTAAAATTTTAAAAGAATGGGGTGATAGTTCTCAATTAATATTTCCAAGATCTGCATTAAAGCCAATACAATCTTTAAACTTATATAAGGATGGATATATTGATAAAGCGAACCTAACTGAAAAACAGATAGCTTTCTCAACCTCATCACATTTTGCTGAAGATATTCATCAAGAACTCATTAACGATTGGTTAAAGAATTTAAACTTAGACGAGAGCATGCTTGCATGTGGAGAAGATTGGCCTTGGCAACTTCATAATAAATTTAAAGCTTATGATAAATATAAAAAAAGAAGAAAAATTTTTCATAATTGCTCAGGCAAGCATTGTGCTCATTTAGCTGTATCAGTTGAGAGAGATCTACCTATTAATAATTATAATTCACAACTACATCCTTTACAAAAAGAGCTCTTTGATTTGATTGAAAATTTATCAGAATTTAAAATAAACCAAATTGGTGTTGATGGCTGCACTTTACCTAACCCTATGTTACCAATTAATAAGTTTGGGTATTTGCTTGCAAAATTTACTGATTATAAAAAAATAGATAACTTAGGATCAGTAGCCAAAAAAATTTTTGAGGCATGTGTTAATGAGCCGGATTATGCTGGTGGAGCAGAGAGTGACAATTCATTATTGACTAAATTATTTAATAAAAGAGTGTTTTTTAAAAATGGAGCTGAAGGAGTTTTTTTAGCAATTATACCTGAGAAGAAAATTTCTATTGTAGTAAAAATTTTAGATGGAAGTGCGAGAGCTGCAGCAACTGCAATTACGGGTATGATTTCTGAGTTAGATTTAATGGATAAATCAAAACTAGAAACTTATCTAAATCGAACTATATCAAATTCTATAGATCAACCTGTAGGTAATATTACTTGGGTTGGCTAAATATTAATTAGAATAACCGTATTTCTTTAATCGAACATCGCCTGTTCGTGCATGAGCTTCCATACCTTCATATCTAGATATTCTAGCTGCAGCAGCTCCAACAAGTTCAGTAGATTCTTTAGTCATTCTTTGGAAACTTAAGGTTTTAATAAATTTTCCAACAAATAATCCCCCAGTATATCTACCAGCACCTTTGGTTGGTAAAATATGATTAGTTCCAGAACACTTATCTCCATAAGCTACTGTTGTTTCTTCACCAACAAACAATGAACCATAATTTGTTAGTCTTTCATGGAACCATTTTAAATTTTCAGTTTGAACTTCTAGGTGTTCAGGAGCGTACTGATCACTTATTTTGACCATCTCTTCATCCGTATCACAAAGAATAACTTCTCCATAATCTCTCCAAGCAGCATCAGCATTAGTTCTTGGAACTTCTGGAAGTTCAGCAATTAATTCTGGAACTCTTTTCATTACTTTTTCAGCTAATTCTTTACTTGTAGTGTATAGCCAACAAGGAGAATTATACCCATGTTCTGCTTGTCCCACTAAATCTACTGCCACAATTTCAGGATCCGCTTTAGCATCTGCTATAATTCCAATTTCAGTAGGGCCAGCAAAAAGATCAATTCCAACTTTACCAAATAGCAATCTCTTAGCTTCAGCAACAAATTGATTTCCTGGTCCAACAATAATATCTGCTGGAGGATTATTAAATAATCCATTAGTCATAGCTGCAATTGCAGGAACTCCACCTAAATTTAAAATAACATCAGCACCACATAAATCTGCTGTATAAATAATTGTTGGATGTGCACCGACTCCTTCTTTTGGAGGACTACATGCAATAATATTTTTTACTCCAGCAACTTTCGCTGTAGTAACACTCATGACTGCTGACGCAATATGAGCATATCTTCCACCAGGGATATAACAACCTGCAGTATTTAATGGAATTAATTTTTGACCTGCAAATAGTCCTTCTGATAATTCCACCTCAAAATCTTGACCATAGTTTTTAAGCTGTGCTTCAGCAAATTTTCTAACTCTTTCATAAGAAAACTGAACATCATCTTTGGTTTTTTGATCTAAATTTTTTTTTATTTCTTCAATTCTTTCTTTTGAAACAATAATTTCACCATCATATTTATCAAATTTTTTTGTAAGATCGATACAACCTTGTTCTTTAGTAGTTTCTAATTCTTTTAAAAGATCTTGAACAATCCCAGTTGTTTTAGTGTCATCAGTTGAGGAGGTTTTTGGAGATTTCTTTAAATATGTGATTGCCATTGTTTTTCCTTAGTAAATTTTGAACTTATTTAAATCAATTTAGATATTAATTCAATAATACTTTTAATCTAACGCAACAACTGCTGCAGCAATTGAAGCTAATCGAGCTTGCGCTTCATCAGACCGGCTAGTAATAACAACAGGAACCTTGCCACCAACTACTACTCCTGCAGCACAAGCGCCCATGAAATAAATCATCATTTTTACTAAACCATTTCCAGTCTCCACACTAGGAACTAATAAAACATCTGCTACACCAGCAACATTGTTTTTTATTCCTTTAATCGCAGCTGATTTTTTTGAAATAGAATTATCAAATGCAAGAGGGCCAAAAACATCAGCATTTAAATTTTCATCTTTTGCAAGTTTAGTAATTTCTGCTGCATCTTTTGAACTTGGTACACTGTCTAGCACTTCTTCGGTTGCAGAAAGAACTGCAACCTTAGGTCTTTCAATACCAATACGATTAGAAAAATTAATTACATTTTTTAAAATATGCATTTTAGTTTTTACATTTGGCTGAACATTTAAAGCACCATCAGTAATGATTAAAGGTTTATCATTTTTACCTATAGTCATGTGCCATATGTGACTTAATCTTGTTTTACCTAATAAGTCATACTCTCTTTTAAGAACTTCTTTCATAAGGATATCCGTGTGAATATGACCTTTAACAATAATTCTGATTTTATTTTCACTAGCTAATTTTGCTGCAATTGCTGCAGTATTATTTTCAACTGGCTCATCAATGATTTCAAATTTTGATACGTCCCATTTTAAATTTTCAGCACACTTTATAATTTCTTTTTTGTCACCAATAAAAATTGGATCTATTAAATTTTCTTTTACGGCATCTTGTACTGATAACATAGGCAAAGGTTTGCCGGCATTGACAATTGCTGCTTTGACACCTTTCTTTTGGTGCGCATAATCTAACAGGTTGTTTGGACAGACTATTTCTTTGTTTGAGAGCATTAAACAATAATTATTATTAATTTAAAAAATGTATATAGTTTATTTTATAACAAATTAATAGAACTTGTTCATATGATTAAAGAATTTAGGGTTAATTTTAATCAAGAAGATCTCTCAAAAATTTATGAAAAAGTTAAAAATTATCCATGGTCAAATATCTCTAATTTTGATCACTGGCAATATGGAACAAGTCATAGTTATTTAAAAAAAATTTCAAATTATTGGGTTACCGAATTTAATTGGCCACAAGCTCAAAATAAAATTAACAGCTTTTCAAATTTTAAAACTAATGTTGATGGAATGAATATTCATTTTATTAAAGAAGAGGGGAGTGGCACTAATCCAAAACCTCTATTGTTAATGCATGGTTGGCCTGGTTCTATTATAGAATTTTTAGAAATTATAAAACCATTAGCTCACCCAGAACAATTTGGAGGTAAAATTGAAGATGCTGTAACAGTCATAGCTCCATCTTTGCCTGGTTTTGGTTTTTCAGATACACCTCCAAAACCATATGGTCCTAGAAAAATAGCAGAAGTTTTAAATAAAATGATGGTTAAAAATCTAGGTTACAAAAAATATGTAGCACAAGGTGGCGATTGGGGCGCAACTATTGCAAACTGGATTGGTCATGATCATTCAAATAATTGCAAGGCTATTCATGTCAATTGTTTAACTATGCGTCTTCCAGATGGCACACAAAATGAGGAAGAAGCCAAATGGCTTAAAAAGTTTGATGAAGATCAAGTCATACAAGATGGTTACCGAACTCAACAAGCAACAAAACCTCAAACTCTAGCTTATGCCATGACAGATAGCCCTGTAGGCATTGCTGCATGGATACTTGAAAAATTTCATGGATGGTCTGATTTAAAAAATGGAGATATTGAAAGCGTTTATTCAAAGGATACTTTGTTAGCGAATATCATGATTTATATTTTAACGAATTCATTTAATTCAGCTTCATGGATTTATTATGGTCGTCGTGAAGAAGGGGGTCGATATTTCTCAAAAGATTTCAAAAAAATAAATATTCCTACTGGAATTGCTAAATTTCCAAAAGAAATGGCAGAATGGCCTCCTAGATCTTATTTAGAGAGGATGTTTAATATTCAACAATTTACTGAAATGAATTTTGGCGGACACTTTGCAGCTTTAGAAAATCCTCAACAATTAATAGATGATATAAGATTATTTTTAAGTAAGATAAAATTATAATTTATGGAAATAGTGACAAAAATTGCACCGATTGCTTTAGCTTTAATTATGTTAGGTCTTGGACTTGGTTTATCTCTTCAAGATTTTAAGAGAGTGATTAGAAATCCAAAAGATTTTTTAATTGGAATAACTTGCCAATTAATTCTTTTACCAATTGTGGCTTACATATTAGTTTTAATTTTAAGATTACCGGTTGAAATAGCTTTAGGTTTAATGATTATAGCTGCTGCACCTGGGGGTGTTACCTCAAATGTTTTAACAAAATTTGCCAAAGGAGATGTGGCTTTATCAATTTCTTTAACAGCTGTTGGAAGTTTAATTAGTATTATATCAGTTCCATTTATAGTTTTTAATTCAGCTGGAATGTTGGGAGTTACTGAAATGTCTACAAATATTACCATGACAGGGATTGCACTTAAAATGGCTCTAGTTGTAACAGTTCCAGTGATTATAGGAATGATTATAAGAAGATTAGCAGAAAATTTTGTCACAAATAATTTTAATTTAATTAACAAAATTACAACTATGTTGTTTGCAATTGTATTTTTAGCAATATTGATTGAAGAAAAAGATAGAATTTTTATCTTTTTAGCTCAAGCTGGAGTAGCTGTTTTAATTTTAAATGTAGTGATGATGACTCTAGCATTTTATATTGCTAAAGCTTTTGCAACTGGAGTTTCTCAGAGAAAAAGTATTTCTTTAGAGTGTGGTCTTCAAAATGGAACTTTAGCTATATTTGTTGCCACTCAGATTGTTACAGATGTGACTTACTTGTATCCAACAGCTGCTTATGCTGTAATTCAATATGTTACTGGATTTATTTTAATTTTTTATTTTAGAAAAAATTTAAACTAATTCTTTATTATTAATTAATTTTAAAACATTAATTAAAAAAATATATTTCTCTTTAAGTACTATTCTTTGATTGTTAGTAAAAAGTTTAACTCCCTCTTTACTAATGTGATAATGTTTAAATTTATTGATCTTTAAAATTTTGTTCTTGAGTAATAATTTACAAATTCTAGTCACAGTAGGTCTAGGTAAATATGTAATGTCTGAAATAGATGATGCACTAACACCAATAACATTTTGTCTATTGAAAATTTTAAAATTAACTTTTAAAAAATCAGTCGTATCTTCAGATTTATATTTTTTATTATTTAAAATTTGAGACAACATTACAGAGCCACATACGAGTAATACTTTTAAATTACTTAATTTTGAGTTCTTAAAGCTTTTTTTATGTACATCAATAAAAAATAATTGAAGTTTATAAAAATGATTAAAAAAATATGAAAAGTTTTTATTAATATTTGTTTGGACTAAATCAATTTTAATATTATTTATCTTTATTTGCTTCAACAATATAGAAAAATATTTACTAAATTCATTTGATTGATTTGATAGTCTTAATTTTTCTATAAATTCTTTTTTTAATATGATTTTCCTATTATAGTTTTCAATTAAATTACTTTTACAGAGTTCATTTAATTTTCTTCTAACTCTTTCTTTTGGTAAATTAATCAATTTATGTATATGGGAGATTTTTAAGTTTACAATTTCTAATTTCTCCATCGATATTAAATCTTTGTATGAAATATTATCATTATTATATTTTAAAAAATGGTATAAAAGATATATTGATATTTCTAATTTAGTTTGATCTTTAATATTATTAAATAAATTAATAAGCCATTTGCATTGATGCAAAATCCATAAGTTGCCAATATCTTTATAATTAATTTTTAATTGTTTTTCTAAATTTTTTAAATTTATTTTGACCATTATAAAAGCATACTAAAAAAAAACTTAAAATGAACATTCAAAATTTCATTTTGACCTATTTTGGACAAATGCTTTGTTTATTTTAAATGCGATAGATGATTATTTATGTCAATGAGCACTGAAAGCTTAAATAGAACATCTGGTGTTGACAATGATCCCTCTCCTCAAGTGATTAACACTAAAGTTAACATAGGTGTTCTAAAGCAAAGATTAATTGATCAGAAAAAAAAAGAGAGAGTGAAAAGAACTATTATATTTTCAAGCGTGTGTGTTTTTTTAGGGGTTTTAACAATTCTTTCTTCCTAAAATTTAAATTTTATTTAACATAATATAAATCTAATAAGTCAACCCATTTTGGGCAAGTTATATGTTTAGTTTTTTTCTCTCTATGATTAACTTTCTTTATGAGTAAAGAAGAGTTAGATAATAATTTAAATAATATTGAAAACACATCTAATGAAGTCGAGACTAAAAAAAACTTATGTGTGCATGAGTTAAGAAGAAGACTAAAAAAAAATCAAAGGAAAGAAACTATAATTAAGTTTTTAATTTTTATTTGTTTGATTTGCTTAATAGGTTTTTTATCTTTATTTTTTTATTAAAATTTCTAAATCTTTCTGAATTATTTCATTAATCGATATTTCTTTATTTAAATTATTTTTATAGCGATTAAATTTATTTTGGCCCGGATACATTATCTCTTTTACACCTTTAATTTTAGGAAGTTTTTTAATTGTTTTAATATTATCTTTAATTCTTTGATTATAATTTTTTTGAAATAAATTTGCTTTAAAAGTTATAAACAAATGTCCGATATTTTGTGGTCCTGAAAAATCATCAAAAGGATCTTTAACCCTACCAGCATGATTTCCACCAGTTAACACCCCACTTAAAATATCCACCATCCAAGCAAGACCTGATCCTCTAAAACCTGCAATAGGTAACTGCACACCCTCTAAAGCTTTTTTTGCATCTGTTGTTGGATTACCATGTTTATCCAAGGCAACTCCTTCTGGAATTGATTGATTGTTTCTTGCAGCAACTCTTATTTTACCACGATTAATCATTGAAATTGACGTATCTAGTATAAAAGGAATTTTAGTACCTGTTGGTGTTCCAAAACAAATTGGGTTTGTACCAAATAAAGTTTTTAAAGCACCATGTGGTGCTACTGCAGGCGGAGCATTAGTATAAATCATTGTAACCAGGTTATGTTTTACAGCTTGTTCAGCGTAATAACCTGAAAGTCCATAGTGACCACTATTTTTAACTGCAACTAAGCCAATGCCAGTTTTTTTTGCATTAGTGATTGCTTGCTTTATCGCAACATCTGCTGAAACGAAGCCAATGCTGTTATCAGCATCTACATGAGAAATTGAGTTAGAGATTTTTTTAATCTTTATTTTAGGTTTTGGATTAATGACCTTTTTGCTTATTCGGTCACAATACATTTTAAGTCTTGATAAACCATGACCATACGCACCGACTAGCTCTGCATTGATTAATGCATTAGCAGAGATTGCAGCATGGCTTTGACTTAATCCATACTTTTTGAAAATTTTTATAATTAAGTTTTTTAGGGCAGGCGTTTTCAAATTAACCTTTACCTCGCCAAGGTATATATTTAGCAATCAGTTTTCTTAAGGTAACATCAAACAATAAGCCTAACATTCCCATAATAAAAATTGTGATCCAAATTACTTCATATTGGAAATATTTCTTTGCAACGTTTTCAACAAATCCTATTCCTGTTGTTCCTGCTAAAAATTCAGCCGCAACTAATGTTCCCCAACACATTCCAACTGCAACTCTAATACCAGTTAAAATTTCAGGTAAAGAATTTGGAAAGATTACATATCTTAAAATTTGTCTCTTTGATGCTCCTAATGAGTGAGCAGCATGGATTTTTGATAATTGAGTTCCAGATGCTCCAGCTCTAGCTGAAATAATCATAATAGATAATGAAACCATAAATAATAAAAATACTTTTCCAGTATTATCAATACCAAGAACTGAAATAACTAGAGGTGCCCAAGCTAAAGGAGGCACCGGTCTATAAAGTTCAATTAGTGGATCAAAAAATCCTTTGGCAAATCTATTTAATCCCATAAACAATCCTAATGGTACACCGATAACTATTCCAAAGATTAATCCTAATAATACCCTCATGAAAGAATCCCAAATATGTCCATAAGGAACAGGAATTTTAAATAGTGAAAAATCTCCAGTCACAACTTTTAAAACTCTACCCTTAAAGTTTTGTTCAACTACACCTTCTGTAGTGTGCACTGGATAATCGCCTGGTAAAATATCTGCAATCCAATCTGGTAAAATAAAACCAATTATTTGACTAACATCCATCATGTCTATCCATAGCAATGGAACACTTTTGTATCCCACACTTGGTTTTGACATTAAGATAAATTTATTAAATGTATCTGAAGGTTTTGGTAACCATCTAGCAGAACCTTGCTCAGAACAATTAGAGCCACTTGCTACAATAGTTCCTGCAGGGAATAAAAATACGTCAACCCATCTTAAACCTCCTTGCTCAGCTTTATTAGCTTTATCAAAATCAATTATTGCTTGTTGCATTTCATTTAATGCAGTTGGAGGGTAAATGGTTGCAAACTCAATTCTTCTTGCAATTTTTTCAATATCTTTTGCATAAGTAGAGGCTAATTCTTCAGCGTCAGTTTTATTAGCTCTATATTCTTTAATGGATTCTTTTAGTTCAGTTATTGCTGACTTAAATGTAGGGTTATGATTTCTTAATTTAAAAAACTCATCATTAATTAAATTTAATTCCTCAGCAGCTTTGCTAAATTTTAAGCCTTTACTAGTTTCTGCTATCAAAGGTATTTCAATGGTATTTTCAATTGAACCCGTCCCAGCTCTTATTTTAACTAAACTCCAGTCACCTTGGCTTTCCAATAATTTTAATCGTTCCGCTTTTTCTTCAGCTGTTTCAAAAGGATAATCTGCTTGTTTAAATCTTGATGTAAGATCATTAATCTTACCAGTGATTTCTTTAATTGAATTTTTTGTTTCTAATTCCATTAAATCATAATTCGTTAACATTGGAATTAAATTAATAGTTTGGTTAACAAAATTGGCTAGTTCATTCTTTTCTTGTGAATTTAAATTTTCAGAATTTTCGATTTGATTTAATACTTCTTTAAGATTTTTATTTTCATTTTTAATGATAGTTGTTGTTTTAAATTCTCTTTCATTAATAGGGAATTGATAATTTAAAGCTACCAGCGAGTCATTTACTTTAGCAACCTGACATAATTCATTAGCTGATCTAGGATAAAATCCTTTAGCAATATCCCAAGAGTAATACATCCATACTAAAAGAATTACACTACTACCTAATATAACCCAGTGTGTACCTCCCTTAGCTCTTTCAGGGTTACCAAATACGGCATCAACTTTTTCAGTACGAATTAATTTTCTGCCATAAAGAATACAGCCAACAATTGCTACTATAATTAATATGGTTATAGCTTGAGTTAGCATTAATTATCTTTCCCCATAATTTCTTCTTCCATGTTCCATATCATGGTTAAAATCTCTTCTCTTTTTGAAGAAAAATCTTTGTTCTTTTTTATTTCTCTTAAATCTTGTGTAAGACCCATGTTGGCAAATGGAAGATTATATTCTTTATGTATTCTTCCAGGTCTTGGTGCCATTACATATAATCTTTCTCCAAGTAATAATGCTTCTTCAACAGAGTGGGTGATTAAAATAATAGTTTTACCTGTTTCTTTCCAAATTTTTAAAACTAATGACTGCATTTTTTCTCTCGTTAATGCATCTAATGCGCCAAGAGGTTCATCCATTAAAATTAAATCTGGGTTATTAATTAAACATCTTGCAAGAGCTACCCGTTGCTGCATACCTCCTGATAATTGGTATGTGGGAGTGTTACCAAATCCTTGAAGACCAACTATTTCTAACCATTCATCTACTTTTTTTGCTGTTTTAACTGGATCTTCTTTTTTCATACGAAGACCAAAATTCACATTTTCAGCAACCGTTAACCATTCAAACAATGCACCTTGTTGAAATACCATTCCTCTTTCAACACCTGGTCCATCAATCTCTTTATTATTTAGGGTAATTTTTCCTGAAGTAGGTCTAATAAATCCTGCAGTAATATTAAGTAGAGTTGTCTTTCCGCATCCAGAAGGACCTAAAACTGTTAAGAGTTCACCTTTTTTTAAAGTAAAGTTTACATCTTTAAGCGCATGAACTGTTTCACCCTTCGGAGTTTTAAAAATCATATTAAGATTTTGTGAAATCAGATCACTCATAAATGAACCTTATAATCGAAATTCTTTAAAAAAAATAGGCACCAATTTTAATTGGCGCCTATTTAAATATTTTTTATCTATATAATTATAGAGGTAAGTAACTAGTATCTACGAAACCTTTTGGCGTACCCATTCCTTGTAGGAACTTATGTAGGTTTCCACTTTCCATAGAAGTTTTAGTTTCATTTGCATCTAAGAATTTGAAGCCTGATAATGTACCATTAGAGTCTTCAAGTTTCATTTCAGCATCTTTAGCTATAACACCTAAGTCAGATTTACCAGCTTTGTATCTAGCATTAGCTTCATGAGTTACTTCGATGAAAGTTCTAACCATTCCAGGATTTTCTTTCATGAATTTATCTGTAACTGAAGTAATATCTATACCTAAAATACCAGCAGCTCTTGCTTCATCAACTGTTAAAAGTCTAGAACCAACTTCTGTAGCAGCTTTGATAGAGTTACCACCGAATAGACATGCCATTACAACATCACCGCTTACTAAAGCAGCAGCACCTTCTTCAGGGTCCATTTGAATGATTTCCATTTTATTTCTGTCAGCACCAACAACTTTCATACTTTCATCAAAAACGTATTCAGCCATTGTTCCAAGTGGAACAGCAACTTTTTTACCTTCTAATTCAGTAGCGTTAGCTTTTGTGATTCCAGAAGCGTTAGATGTAACACAAGTTGTTCCACCCATTCCATATTCCATTGCAACGTCAACAAGCTTGATAGGAGCTTTTGATTTTACTGCATTGATAAAAGGAACTAAACCTTGCGAGTAAGAGATATCAATGTCACCTGCTAACATAGCATCTGTCATTGCACCACCGTTTGTAAAGTTAGTCCATTTAACTGGAACACCAAGAGCTTTTTCAAAAGTACCTTTTACTTTATCTTCTTGATTTGGTGTTGGCCATTCTAAGAAAAACGCAACTCTAACTTCGTTCGCTGCAGAGTTTGCAACTGAAATCGAAAGATTAAGAGCAACGATTGATCCAAGAATAAAACTAATTATTTTTTTCATTTATTCCTCTCTTTTAATTTATTAATAAATTAGTGCGCATTTAAATTGAAATAGGTACTGATGTAAAACAAAAAATTTAACGCACATAATGTAGTACAACTTAAAATTGTACTAAATGTTGAGGCAAAAGTTGAAATAAATTTGGTAGTCAATTACTCTTAGATAGTCTAAAGAGCGGCTAGCACTGTATAAAAATTTAAATATAAAAAGGAAAACAATATGAGCGCAGAAAACAGAACTTCAGTTCCAAATTCGTTAAATGAACATTGGATGCCGTTTACATCTAATAAAGATTTTAAAGAAAACCCGAGATTAATTACTGAAGCGAAAGGCGTTTATTTAAAAACTCACCATGGCAAAACTCAAATCGATGCAAGTTCTGGATTATTCTGTAATCCATTGGGACATGGTAGAAGAGAAATCACAGAAGCGGTTGCTAAACAATTAGAGACTTTAGATTACGCTCAACCTTT
>Ga0255765_1002752_pt1 | contig 19595 bp, 11 predicted proteins | sample 041ome_8_FD_179965 | JGI IMG/M metagenome (GOLD analysis project Ga0255765, IMG submission 179965) | Coastal salt marsh microbial communities from the Groves Creek Marsh, Skidaway Island, Georgia - 041407BS metaG (version 2) | ecosystem: Environmental > Aquatic > Marine > Intertidal zone > Salt...
ATTGCGAGAAGAGTCCAAGGCTTTTATAGGCACGCAATAATCCCAGGTCGAATCCGGGGTTCCCGAACACCCGGGAACAGGCTCGTTTCCGCCGCGCTGAAAACACATCAGACCAATTCCGCAATCGGAATCTTTGTCGCAATCGCCTTCGCAAACGCCGAGACCGCCAGTGCCCTTTCCGTTGATATGAACGTCCCCGATGTCGAGGCGAGTAGCTCCGAGTTCGGCCATTTTAAACTTTGGCGAATGCAAAGATGGTAAAGAATTTTTCTTCTTTTGCTCTGCCATCGCTTTTTCAAAGACCTTTCTGTCGTACACAAACATGTCTGTGTGCTTCTCCCGACGTTGCGATTCGCGTTGCGATTCGAGGCTCTGATTATTATGTCGTTCCAGACTTTGTCCTCTGTCGTGAACTTCGGTCGTTTTTGTCAACGAGTAATCAAAATCATTAGAATCGCCGGCGTGAACGAACGAGGGAGTGAACGTAATGCAACACGCAGACAACAAAGCAATCGAGTAAAGAAACAAGACACGACCGAGGGTGGCGACCGTCGTCGTCCTCTTGGGCGCACTCATTCCTTTTCCCAATACTACGCCAGAGAAAGAGTATATTTTGTTGTGTTTATTTCCTCAACTATTTCCAAATAACACTACGTAACACTAAAAAAAAGAGAGAGAATTCGGTCAGTGGGAATAGAGCGCGCGCGCGCGTCGTACTTCCGACGATTACGAGCCGCGCAGCAAAGAACGAATCGAAGCGCTTCGAAGACGTGCTTCGAAAAGCGCACGTTCAAAGAAGTAAAAAACTGCGAGTCGTCGTCGTCGTCGTCGTCGTCGTCGTCGTCCATTCGGCGCGCATTCTCTCGTCTGACGTGGAAACAAAATGGAAGCGTCTCGAGAAAAATGCCTTCTTCCAATGTTTCTTCGTATTTTGCTCTCTACCTTTTTAATAGTATCGCAATATAACAGCAGTAGAGGTCTTCTGTATCGCAATAACAGCAGCAGGTTGTCTTCTTCTTCTTCTTCTCGTCGCTTAGATGCGACTTTCAGAGTGAGAGAGACGGTGATGATGATGCGATGATATCGAAATGCCCGCGTGTGAAATAGTGTTGAAAAAATGTGAGCTTTCAAAAGGCATCCTGATACAACTGTTGATATTATTCAGTGCTTAACAACAAAACAAAAAACCCTAAATTACAGAGCGAGAAACGCTTTCTCCTTCAGTTCGCAAAGAAAGAAAGACCGCAGAAAACAACGACCAAACGTCAGTCGCGCAACGACCATAAGTCGCGTTACGTGAAGAAGAGGAGAAAGAATATCCAATTTGTTGCTTCTTACTTCGTATAACGCTTTCATAGAATACTACCACTACTAAACTACTACTCCTCACAAAGAACAAAAGCAGAACGAGCAGTGCTCTAGACGCTTTCTTCGAGCAAAGAGAGAGAGAGAGAGAGAGAAGCGCTTTTTGTTCTCGCGATATAAAAGCGCGCGTTGTGTCCTCATCGCATCATCACAGAAGCGCTTTTTATATTCCAATTTGCTGCGCGTGTGCCGGAAAAAAAGCGAACGTAACGCGCGAGAGATAAAGAAGAGAAAGAAGAAAAAAGTCACCCAAAAAAGGTTCCGTTCGCGTGCCGCGCGGGAGTGGGAAAAGGTCTTTTCGTCGCCGTTCGAAAGCAGACCTGCGTCGAGAGAAACATCTGGTGCCGAAAGATATAATTATTCTTCCGCAAAATTTGAGTCAACTTTCGTGCGCAAATGAACAGTCGAGAGGGAATAAACGAGGAAAGGGTGCCCACATCGATACCGTCCCAAAAAATGACGATTCAGACGACTTCTTTATCGGAGAATAACAACAAGGAGAATAACAACATCGACAGCAGTTTTATCGTCGTCGCGGGGAAGATGAGCGCGTCGGGATCCGCGGCGACTTCTGCGACTGCCGCGATTGCTGCGACCGCCACTAATTCGTCGCCGAAATCATCGCGAAAGACGAAGCGCTGGTTTTCTTTTGTTTTGGAAAACATCGAACGCGACGCGCGATTCAGAACGATGTGCACGGAGACGCTGAATAAAAGGTTGCAGAAAGCGTACGAGAAATTGACGAAAAGAGAGACGCAGGCGCATAATAAGGAGTGGATTTTGTTGAAAATGGCGAGATTCGTGTTGGAAACCAACAACGCCGCCGGGGAGGAAGAACGAGAAGAAGAAGAAGAAGAAGAATACAAAGAAGAAGAAGAAGAAAGAGAGGCGGTGAAAAACTCGATGTTTGCGCGACTGAGACAGATTTTGGAAGAGACGGTTGAAAGCGAGCGAGAAGAAGAAGGGCACACAAGAAATGTACCCGCGCCGTCGTCGTCGAATAATAGCAATTATAACAACAACTTTCGCAAGAACAGGAAACGAAAAGTGACGACGAAAGAACGTGAAGAAAAGACCGCTGCCGTTGCTGCAGTTTCATCTACCACTATGATTCCTCTCCAGTGCTCGAGAAATGACGGCAAGAGTTGGCGATGTTCAGCGTTAGCCGTGGAGGGACACAAGCACTGCGCGAAGCATTTGCGGTGGGGGTACGGAGCTCGAGCGGCGAACAACGCGCAACACATCGCGTCGATAGCCAACATCATCGCCGCCGCAGAGAAGAACAATAAGAACAACAACAACAACAAGAATAACAACAGCAGCAGCAAATTAATACACAGAAACAAGGACACGCGCGCTTTAGAAAAGAAAAGTCGCCATTTACCCAAACGACGCGTCAATCTGAGCGACGCCGGCGAGAAACAACAACGATTACGCGAGGAGAAAATGTACGAACAACATCGCGTCGAATACGAGCGTCGAATGCAGAAGAAAATAAAGAGTAGCGTCGTCCAAACGACCTCCAGCGATGGCACGAACATCGCCTGCACTATCGAAGTATGCGAGAAAAACGAGGAAAGGGAGGACGACTGTCTCAGCGAAAACACGAGCATTCCTCTCTTCTCTCGTCCCGGAGGAAGCTTGAAAAACTCCTCGTCGTCGTCTTTATCCTCTTTGTCGTCGTCTTCTATCGGGGTGATGAAAACGATCAATTTAGACGACTTTTCCGGATACGGGCCGTTACGAGAACACTTACTGAAACTCGCAGCAGGAGCGAGTAGTAATTCTACCGGAAGAGAAATATCGGTAGTGTATTGGACGGCGCATAATACCGCGCATCAAATCGCGTTGGGAGAACCGTACGAGTATTTCAAAGCGAAGTGCGTGAAACTTCACGCGAAAGTGTACCCAAAAGCATCATCATCAGGTACTGGTGGTGGTTTTCGAAGCATCAAAATTCCTCTCGTCGCGGGACCAACGTCGTCGGCGTCGTCGTCGTCGTCGCCGTCTGCGACGATGTACATGATGTTGATGATGCAAAACGACAAAAACAAAAATATATTTTTTCCAGCCAGCTCTACCTAGAGTAACGTACTACCAGATGTAGAAGATAAAAACACACCACGTACCACTGTAACACCAGGTACATTAGAGTAATAACATGCATTTTAATAAGTAAGGACGTGCAGTGTACCACATGCAAGCGTAAAGTATAACAACATTAAAAAATTAAGAGTACCTCCAATTCACCTTTCGTAAGCTCCCGCTCGCGTCGGCGATTTTTTCGTTCAACTCATCCATCTTCTTCGTCAATTTCAAAGCCTCTTTACCTCTTTCCGTGTCCGCGTTGGCGAGTTGCAACAACAAATCTCGTTCCATCTTTGACGGATCCTCTTCCGCGTTGGCATCGAGGACGCTCTTCTCCGACGAACCCGCTCCTCCTCCTTTCGAAGAGGAGGAATACTCAAACAACGCGTCCCATTTTTTATCGAGCTTCTTGAGTGCTTTCTCAATAGGCACGACTTGGTACATCCCGCTATCGCCGGGAATCTTGGACGCTAACCCTTCCTCGACCAACTTTTTTACGCTTCCGTGCACGTCAAAATCTACCGCGATGCCGAAAGCATCCATCAGCGCTTGTTCCAATCGATCGTCTAACTCCTCTATGGTCATCCCGGATTTATTCCCTCGCATCGCCGCGTACGCCAAAATCATCTCTTTCGTCTCTTGTTCTTCCATATCCGTCGACACCGACGCTAACACCGCGAACCCACTCGAATCCATCTTCTTCATAACCTCTTTACTCATTTGCGCCGCGTAGTTTGCCTTGGATTTTTGAATGTTCGCCCACGAGGCGGATAACTTCCCGCCGGCAACGGTTAACAACTGCATCGCTCGTTCCGACAACGCTTCGCCGGTTATGAACGCCCAAATCAACGAAAAGAGAACGAGCACCATGGTGATACCATTCGTCAAGTAATCGATAAACTTTGCGCATATTTTTACGCCCGGAAAAACCATCTCCAAATCCGCCATCGGAACGTTTTGAAACGATTTCAGACGCAAAGGTCCAGCGCCGGACGGAACGTTCAAAAACTGCGCCTCCGCGGCATCGATTTTATCTTCTCTGTATAACAAAATGACCTCCTTAAACGTCGGTTCGCTCAACTCGAGCTTTTTGTGGACGTTTTTCAACACGGACGCGATTGTTGGCATGAGCCTTCGAAGCGTTTTCCGTTCAATTTTCGAAACCTTTCTCTTCCCTCCGCTCCTTCCCGGACCGCCCGCCGCGAAAGCAGATTCCTCGCCTTTCGAAGACGACGACCCAAAACCCAAACCGAACGCTTTCCTCAACACCTTCCCAACCGGCCTTTTCAACGCGTACTCCAGCAACAAATCAATCTTTTCCGCGATGAACAAATCTGCGTGCGTGCTCGTCGTCACCCCTCTCTTGAACAGTAAAACGCGTTCGGAAAATGTCGGCAGCCCAACCTTCAGCTCTGGATTTTTCTTTAAAAACGCTTTCAACAAACTCACGTCGTATCCTCCTTTCTCCCAATCGATTGTCATCGGTAAGCGAAACATAAAATCTTCCTCCATGGCTACGTCCCACTCGCTCGCGCTCAACAAGGTGTACTCCGCCGTCGCCATCATCTGGCAAAATTGCGTCACGAACTGTACGCTTACCCGTTCGTGTTCGGTTGGACTTCTCGCGTCGCTCTTCGCATCCTTTCTTCGTTTCGGTAGTACACCGCTGCTGGCGTCGAATCCTTCGCGCAAAGCGTCTCTTTTCGTTTGGTGTTCGTAATGGACGATCCCGCGTATCAGGGAGACAAAATCGGAAAACTTTTTCTTTTCCGCGCCGGACGTTGATGACGACGACGTCACGGACGACGACGACAAAAACGCATCCTCGCACATCCGTTTGCACGAATCGATGTTCATCGAGACGTGTCTCGTGTCCTCGACGTCGACCGTGAATTGCGTCGTTGCTTTTGAGGCCATGTTTTATGCGCTCGAATGAAATGACGAATTCGTTCCACACTTTTGCGCGTTCCCGAACGCTTTAGAAGAACAAGAACACGTTTTGTACGACGCGATGAGTTCCGCGGAAACCACGAAGGCGACGACGACACCACCCGGGGTGCCAGCAACAACAAACGTCGTCACTTTTTCGCAAAACCAATCCTCGTCCGCAACAACAACGGACGATCTCCCTCGCGCGCATATAAAACGTTTGATGAAACATCACCTCTCGCAATTCCTACACGTGGACTCGAAAACCGCGCAACAGTTCGAACCGAACATCGCGAAAGATGCCTTGGATGGCGTCCAGCAAGCGTGCAAAATCTTTATTCACTACCTGACGTCCACGGCGAACGATATATGCACGGAGAGTAAACGGAGCACCTTATCCGCGGTACGTTGTTGAAGTTTACGTTTGGTGGGGGGTGAATTCTTTCGGATGGATTTTGAATTTTGAATCGCCGCTTTCGAGTCTGGATTGCGTTCGAAAACGCTCTCGATCGACGCGACGTCAGTCACTCATTCATTCCTCTATTTCTCTCTTTTAAAAAAACATTAAAAAACAGGACGATGTCATCCGCGCCGTGCGCGAAATCGATTTCCACGAGCTCGAGCCGAAATTGAGAGACCATTTGAACCAGGCGAAAGCCGCCGCGGCCCAGCGACAAGCGCTCGCCGCTTCGGCGGCGGAGCGAGCGACGACCGAGCGGAGCGAAGGCGCTCCGGCGAAGAAACAGAAAACGATGGATGAAGAGGAAGAAGAGGAAGGAGAGGGTGTGAGCGACGAAATGGGAGACGATGGTAAAGAAGAAGACGACGCAGGGGAGGAAGAGGAGGAGGACGAATAGTACTCGCATCAGTAGCTTTTGTTAGACTTCACCAACCTTCCCCAAAAGACATACACATTGCCTCAGAAATTCTCCTCCTTAAACTCATCTTTCGCGCGCGGAAGGAACGCACACGCACACTTTTTGCGCGTTTAAAACCGACAGAGCATATAAGACGACGAAGGAATATCATCGTTTGAGATCTTTCTCTGACGCATACTCTCTCTCTCGTTCTCTCTTTCTCTGCTCTTTTTTGTCTCATTTTCCAGAGAGAGAGGCCGCGCATTGGATTGTGTTTCTGGTTCTGTGTTTAAAGAGAGAAGAAGGTACGGAAGAAGAATAAGGAGACGAGAGAGAAGAAATGAAGCGCACGTACCAATCGGTTCCCTCGTTTACCTCCGGAGGACTTGGAAACGGGGGGAAAACTCTCGAGCGCGTGAAATCGTTTCAAGAGTTACAAATCGAGTCCGATACGAAGTTGTACTGGGTGAAGTCCTTGTTCTTCCTCTTCTCGTGGGCGTTCGTTTCCGGCGGGATTATTTTACTGAACAAGTATATTTTCGTGAAGGACGATTTCCCGTACCCGATTGCAATTTCCGCGACTGGGCCTTTGTGTTCGTGGATCGTGGCGGCGTTGTTGATCGCGAGCGGGAGAGTGACGATAGAGAACAGATTGACGCTGTGGGAGTACGTGACGATTATTATTCCGATTGGTTTGTTCACGGCGATTACGTTCGCGAGCGGGAACACGCTGTATTTATACTTGAGCGTCAGTTTTATACAGATGATTAAAAGTTTAAGTCCAGTGGTTGTGTTTTTAGTTTTAGTTTTGTTAGGTATGGATAAGCCGACGTTTACGAAGACGTTTGGGATCGTGGTGACGAGTTTCGGGATGTTGGTGGCGTGTTTGAGCGAGAGTAAATTGACATCGGTCGGGATCATGTTGATCGTTCTGAGTGAATCGAGCGAGTGCATTCGGATGGTGTTTTTCCAGCACATGTTGTATAGTCGTAGTTTTGGAGTCATCGAGGGTTTGTTTTATTCCGCGCCGGCGAATTTTCTGTTTTTAGTGCTCTTCACCGTAATCTTCGAGTACGGCGAGATGGTTGAGACGGAGGCGTGGAGACGACCGATGGGAAATCCGTTGCCGTATATAGTAGTCGCGTTTTTTGGATTTTTCGTAAACGTGACGACGATTGGAGTGATTCAAACGTGCGGCTCGTTGACGTTTAAAGGTGCCGGGCAGGTGAGAAACGCGACGGTGATTATGTTATCCAGTTGGTTGTATAAAGAGAAGCAAACTTTCGTGCAGCTGTGCGGTTACGTGGTTTCAATCGTTGGATTTTTCATATACCAAACCGCAAAATCGGCGGAAAGTTTGGACACGATCACGAAAAGCGCGGAATTCATGGCTGGTGAACCGTTTACGCCCGGCTCGCCGATTTGGGAAGGTTCGGAAGAGTACACGTGGACGACCAGTCCGCAATGGAAACAGATCAAAAGAGGCGGCATTTTCTCGAATTTTCGGTTCGTCAATAACAAAGGAGGGTCCTCGAACAATTTAGTCGGAATGGCCAACGGAGGTAACGGTAGCACGAATAGCATGAGCAATAAAAACAACAACGGGAGCTTTTCTGGGTCGGAGGAAGAGAGGCAGAAAATCTTAGGCCCGACGCTGAAGGAAATCGAGGAGATCAAATTGGCGCAGTTGGCTAAGCAAAGGTCGAAATCGACCGCAGATTTCAACGTCGCCGAAAACGGCGGGTTGGTGGTGACGCCGAGAAGTTCTGATTTTGGTTCCGGAAGTACCGGACAACACTTTGTTTTAAGTTTACCTGAGGATTCAGAACGCGAGAGAGATCCGACTCGAGCCGCCAGATGGGGCGTTTAAGAAAAACATTTTTACTAGTAGTTTAGTTTTAGTTTTCATCATAGAATTTGTATACGTTAGACTTCACATTAAAATACATGTAGGTAGAAGAAGACTCTGGTTCTCCTCGTTCTTCTTCTTCTTCTTCTTCTTCCTTCTCCTCTTGTAGCGGTTCGCGCGGGTTTGGATATATAATCTACTCTGTTGTACATTTCCCGCTTTTTGACCCCTTCGCGCTATTCTTAATTCTTCTTTCGTCCTCTTCCTGTCTCCTCTCCTTTTTCTTTTATAAACTTCTCCCTCCTTTCTCTCTCTTTCTCTCCATTCACACACGACGTTGTGGACGAACCACTTAAAGCACCGTTCCGTCCGGAATCTTTGCGTCCTTCAAGATGCAAGCGATTCCGTCCACAATCTCAATCATCCCTCGTAACTCCTCTCTCACCTGCACATTGCCGTTGCATCTCAACACGCAATCCTTCCCGATGCTAGCACCAGAATCTACAACTACGTTTTCCATTTCCGTGTTATCACCAACAATCGTTTGCGCGACAACTTCCGGCGACCCGACGATGATGACGTTCTTCAATCGAACGTTTTCACCGATTTGAGTCGTGGGACCAACGATGGCGGATTCAATAAACGATCCGCTTTCACCGCTTCTAACGACGCAACCGTCCAAAATCAACGACTCTTGAACTCTGGCAAAACCAATAAACTTAGCCGGTGGTAAATATCTCGCTCTCGAGATGAGTTTTTGGTCGGACCCGTACGCGATCAACTCCGCCGACGGACCTCCTTTCGCCATCTCGATGTTCGCTTGAAACCATTCGGAAAACGAGCGCAACGGCGTCCAATACCCCTCGTGCTTGTGTACGACAACTTTCATCCCGCGCTCGATCGCTTGATTAATCACGTGCTCGCCAAACTCGAAGTAATCTCCTCGTTCTCTCGATGGATTCAAAAGCAACAACTCCTTCATCGCCTCGGCGGAGATTATGTAATTCCCGGTGCTGATGTGATACGAGTGTCGTTCGTCCTTATCGACGAGTTCGCGAAAAATGTTCGAAAAGTGCGGCTTTTCGTGCAACCTTTTGACGACGCCTTTCTCACCTTTCGTCGTCACTTCAGTTAAACCAACTTTTAAATGGTTCGAATCGTGGTGTAAGTGCGATTTTTCCAACGCGCTCGAATGGCAGCGTTCGCTTTGAACCATCATAGTAATTGCCGCGCAAGAGTCGTTGTGCGCCTTCAACATCTCGTTGAAATCAGATTTGTGCAACTGCTCTCCCGAGCACACCAAATACGCCTCTTTATCGTACAATCCTACCCCCGCTCCGTTCATCAAACCTTGACCACTGCTCACGCCTTGTTCGATGGCGACGTCAAACGACTGCGCTTCCAAGTGCGCTCTCACAGCCGCCGCGCTTCCTTTCGGCCACTCGTCTCTCGTCGGCGTCGCTGACATTGGTAACACGCAAACCTCCGTTGTCGATCGGCCCATGGCGGAATTTTTCGAAAAAGTCATCGTCACGTGGTTGTTCAATGATCTCGAGTTGTATTGCGTCAAAACGAAAACTTTGCCAAACTCGGCTTTCAGGCACGCCGCGACTGGGAAATCGATTAATCGGAACGATCCACCCACGCTCAACGCCGAAATCGCTCTCTTTCGCGTCATCGGGTTAGACTCACCGGCGCCGCCGGCTAAAACGATCGCGGTAACGTTTTGTGCGGAGACTTTTGCAATTGCGCCCGGTTGTTGTTGTTGATGCCGTTGTTGTCCGTTCACCGGAACGTTCACCATTCTCGTATTCCCCAAGTTCACTCGATTCGTATCCTCGCTCGTCCTCGACATGCTCAACCTCGACTTACTCGGCGACGACGCTTCCACCCGTTTCGACGTCATCACGTCGATCGTCTCCGCCGTCGAATTCGTTTGCACGCGAAACGGCGCGTCCACGTACGAGTTTCGCATCATCTCTCGCTTGTGTTCTTCCAAAAGTTGGTCTTCGTCCACGGAACCTAAACCTCTCTGTTGCTGCGCTCTTTCTTCTTTGATCGCGTCCGTTTTCATCTCGTCGCCGCGTTGGTGGTGGTGGTCTCTGTGGTGCTCTCCTCCTGCAGAAGAGGAAGATCCTCTCGCCCCGGAGGAATCGCAGGAGATTCGAGTCGTCGACGACCCGACTCCCAATCGTCCGTTCCTCGCGCCTTCGCTCGAGGTGGAGGACCTTTTCGACATGAAGTGTTCTTTCAGCGAGAACTGGTGGCTCACGCCCGTGCACGTGGACGGCGGCGAACGGCTTAAAAACGCCATCTTTGTCTTCTTCTTCTTCTTCTCTTCTTAAAAAGTTGACGTGGTAATCCGCTTTTAATCAATGAACGCGAAGAGAGAGATATTTTCTCTCTAACGCCGGCGGTAAAAATGAAGCGACTTCCGACGTATAACGCGAACGTAAAACGCTCCCTCTCTTCTCCTCGACGAACGGAGAGATACTTTTCCCACGCGATAAAGTCTTCTTAAAGAAGAAGAAGCGCACTGTTTTGTGTTGGTGTATTCGAGCGCGCGTGTGTATTCAACGCGTAAAATTTGTACGGTGAAATGTGACACGTCAGGAAGAAGATACGAAAAAGATATTTTGTGCATTTCTGCCTTTTTTTCACGACTTTTCGTACCTTTTTTTTTGATTGGACGACTCTGAAACGCTTTTTCGTTGATCACAAAGATAACATAGTCAATGTTGTGCAGACAGACACAGACACAGACGCGATGATGGAAAAGGAGACGCAAAACAAGGAGACGACGAAAACGACCTGTTATTCAAGTACCAAGCGATGGGTGGAAGAGAGCAATCGGATGTACGCGAAGAAAGTCGAAGAAGACGCGAAAAAGATGAGGGAGAAAAAAAAAGCGCATCAACGCTCAGATGCTGCGGGTGTTAAAAAATCATATCGACAGCGCTTCGACGGTAAAGGAGGCGACGAGGATCTTTCTTCTTCGGAAGCGTTCGAGAGACGAATCAAACGCGAGTGCGAAAAAATACTGAAGCGTTTAAAATCGTCGTTTAATACGTCGTCCTAGAAAATGTAAAAAGGTTTCAAAAAGTGTTCATATTACATCAACTTTTGCGCACACTCTCTCTCTCTCTTTTCTCTCTCTCTCTCTTTTCTCTCTCTCTCTCTCTCTCGTTTTAAAATATGTTAATAATATAAAATACACATTTACGTCGCCACACCATCTTGTTGTTGTCCTTGCCCTGCTTCGCCGCCTTCGTCGGGAGACTTGACGCAACTTCTCGCGACGGATTCGAACAAGCGTTCGATTTCAGGCGCGCACCTCGTGAATCCGTGCGCCCAAAAGTTGTATCTCGGATTTTTAATCAACTCAACAAACGTGACTAATAATCCCCACGGGTGCGGTCTGTTAACAACTAATCGCTCCAATAAAACTCGCGTGATTTGTTCTCGAACTAATTCCGATTTCGTCTCTTGGAATAAGCACAAAGTTACGCAACTGAAGTAGTGCGTGTGCGAGTTTGGATATCGCAACTGGTTCGCGACGGCGCTCATGAAGTAGTATCGACCTTCCGCGTCTAAACTTTCATCGCACAATTTTTGCAACAATTCCATCGAACTGGAATTCAACACGGAATTGCGCGCATTTTGGTTCGCCACGATCGCGTTGACGCCGACGTATAACACTAAAGCGTTCATCATCGGGACGTCGTATCGCGTGCCGGTTTGCATGGCTTTTTGCCCGGGAAGCAAAATGTCGTCGCGAACCTGGTTAGCAACTTGAGACGCGTTGGCGATGTTCTTCGAGCTCAAATAGTTGTCGATGGTAACTTTCACGTTCGATTGGTTAAACGCTGGATCCTTCAATACGAATTGAGCCGCGTTCGTCGGTTCTTGCGAGATTTCCGGCAACAAGTCAATCTTCAAGTTTGGCGTGAACGGATCCGGCAAACGCATGTTCCTTGGAAACGCAGACAAGACCAAGTTACGCAGTTGGACGCAGTTCGTCGGCGTGGCATCCAAGAAGAACACGTGGTTATCGCAAAGAAATTCCGGGAAATCGTGCAACAACACCAAAAAGACTCTCAAGACGCCTTTGTAGAGCAACTTGACCGGCTCGGTCAAGTTACACTCGCGCAAGTACGGTTCGAGAAACTTCAACGCGGCGCAAATCAAACGTTGCAACAACGGACGACCTTTTTGCGCGTGGTCCAAGAGTAATCTCGGCATGAAGCATCGATGCGACACGAGTTCCAACCACGCGAACGCAAATCCAGGAACGCGCATGGGCTGCAACGCCAACAAAGCGGAAGCAAACGCAGCCAAAACTTGCGGATGCGACGAGTCCAACACCGCATCCGGCGCTCTCATTTCGTTGAGCAAGCCGCTCAACGCGCGAAAGTACGGTTTCGGATTGAACTGCGGACCTCGCTCGTCCGTATCTCGCATCGCTGTGCGAACGATGGCAACCAACGCGCGTCCAAAGAGCGCTAAACGTTGCTGCGGTGACTCTTCCGGGCGTCTGGCGAGACGCGTGACTAAACGACAATACGCGTCAACCGCCGCAAAGCTCATGGAGCTTTCCTCGCCGCCTTGATTTTTCTTTTCGCTGCCAAGGCAATGCGTCACCGCGAGTTCGACCAAGACGCGCAAAAAGCCTTCTTGGGCATCTTCGCGAAGGAACGTCGTTCGTTCGAGTCTTTGCAAGAACATGACGGATCGGTCGTCTCCGGGAGGCAAATCTTGCACTCTCGCCCACTCGTCAAAGTGACTGGCGACTCGTTCGCGCATCTCCTTCGCAGATTTTTGCGCCGTCGTCAAGTTGCTGTCGTCGACCCCGCCAGTTGACACTCTACCATCGCCATCCTCGCCAGCTTTGCCACCACCCAAGAAGCTCGTCGTTCCTGATTGCTCGCTCGGCGGAGGCGGACCACCCGGTAACGGTGGTTGCGGCGGCGGCGGAGCGCCAGGTAACGGCGGTTGCGAACCCGGAAACGCGGATTGCGGTACCGGCGGTTGCTGCCCGCTCGCTCCTCCCGGGCCACTACCGCCACTGGAAGCTCCGGCAAGATTCGATTGCGATGAAGTCGCGCTTCCCCCCATCGGCGTCGGCGGTGCGAGTCTTGGAATTCTAGAAAAGTCGTCGTACACTTTCAAAGCGACGCCGCTCATCAAGGTCGCGCTGCCAGGTCTCGGCGGACGCAAAGTCTCCAATTGTAACGCCGCCGGAAACTTCCCGGATAAAGCAACACCACTATCATAAAACGGAGCAGAAATCGATGACGGTTGCTGCTGCTGGGTTTCTTTGTGTTGTCTTCTGACCACGACCGCCGGCGCTAGCGCCTCGTCGACGTCTCGCATCGCTTTTTCCGTGGCTGCTTTTTCAATCAACGAACATCCGAGCTCCAAGTTGTCTTGCACCGCGTTTTGGATGGCATTTTCCAACGCTTGCGCCTCGCACGCGTTGGATGCACCCGCCCTTTGCACGAGCAATCGCAACTGGTTCGCCGCGGATGCCTTCAAAGGCTCTCTCGACGTCGCCAAGGCTAACGATCCAGCCAAAGAAGAAACCATCGCGTGCGCAGCTTTACGTAATCGCGACGTGTCTGGATCGCACGCGAAATCTTTACGAACGAGTTCTCTGGAAGTCACGCATGCAATAGTTGCGGAGCGTTCAACAACCGGCGACACAATCTCCCGTATGCCGTGCGTCAACGCAATCGGCAAAAATCGCGCGAGCATCGCGCGAACACTCTCCGGAACGTTCGGTTGCGGATGCACGCGGGCGTGCGCTTGAATGTTCGGCAAAGCTTGCGCGTCCGACAACGACGGTTGTTCCGCGGCCATATTCTGCTGGCGTTGCTGTTGTTGTTGTTGCTGCTGCTGCATGTCTTGTTGAGAAAGCTGCTGACCCCAGCCGCCACCCATGCCGCCGCGCTGCTGCCCTTGCAACGACGGGAGTTGGCCGTCGCTCGTGGCAGTTTGCAACATACCTCCAGGACCAAGCCCACTCAAACCGGCGGGAACTTTGTCGGCGACGAAATCAGGATTGTCGATGCGCACGCGTTGTCGATTCTGTAACAAATTCGAAGGCTTGACGTCCTTGACGCTCAAATTGAAGTGCTTAAACAATCTCTCCGTTTCAAACTTCAAGTTCAACTTCAAATCGCGATCGAGGTAAATTTCCGCCAACAACGCTAAAAGCGCCGCCGTCCACGGGTTTGGAGGCTTGAAGACGTAGTTATCTTTCGCAGGTTCGAGTATCTTCGCGACAAATGGGATGACTGCAATCATGCGTCCAGCTTCGTAGGCGTCTAAAATCAATCCTTTCACGTCGAGATCAATCATCAACACCGGCTGCAGACGCGCGATCGTTAATCCGCCGAGCCATGAACCAAGATTTTTCAACAAAGAGCGCTCGCCTGAATTCGTTTTTACTTTCCCGCTCGTCAGCAAAACTTTGATGTTGTGATAAGTCGCGCGAAGAATCGCTTCGAACAATTTTTCCTCGCCAATTTCGTCGAGCATTTCGAGATACAACGCGTGAAAGTTCGGCTCGATCGCCGCTCTCTTCACAACCATGTACGTCGCGAACCACTCGTAAAATTCTGGCTTGAGCTTTCCTTTGACTTCTTGCCCTTTCAACTTGACGTTTTCACCAGACAAGTTGTTCACGGCGAAGTGAATCTGATCCGCGGTTTTCGAATCCGGCGAAGCCGTCGTCGAGGTTGAAGCTTGCAGAAGCGTATCTAAGTTAAGAGACGTCGCAAAACCAGAAGGCGCGGACGCAATCGCCGTAGCCGAACCTGATCGTGACATATCCCCGCCATCTTTGCCGAAAAACGGTAACGACGAGGCTGAGTGCAACTTACCGTCTTTCGTAGAAGACGAGTCAATCCCGAGCACGGATGCCGCCATGTCCGTCGCCGTCGTCGCGTTCGCACTCGTTGCCGCACTCTCCGAAGCCGCCGTCGCTGCCGCTGCTGCAGACGATGCCGCCGCCGCGGCCGCTGCGGAGTTTCCAGCCGAAGCTATGTCGTTGAAACTCAACTTCATGCCAGCCACTCCCGCGGCTAATCCGCGCGCGTCCTCCGGGCCGCCCATCTCAGGTTCGTGCATGCCGAGCGCGACTTGCGTAGGCTCCGAAACGGGAACATTTCCAAAGAACTGACCCAAATCCGGATGCGCTTGACGTAAGTGTTGAATCTGCGCTAAGTGCTGGCAATATTGCGGCCATTCCGGCAAGCGAGTTTTGAACTGTTCCAACGCTTCCGAACCGAACGCGAACATCTTCGATCCAAACGGTTTGCGCAAAGCGTCCAAGACGCAACGTAAAGCAACACCGAGCGTGATGTTACTCACGAGTTGACGCTGGACGAGCTGACCGAACAACACAGCGGTAATTCGTAACTCTTTGTCCGGGTACTTTGGAAAGAATCGATACTCGTCGAACAAATTGTGCACCATGCAACTAAACACTTCGCGTTCGCGCGGAGTGTTCGATCGCAAAAACCCGCCAAGCATGTCAACGAGATCGTTGATTTTGCGTTGACCGGCGTACACTTGCTGAAAGTGTGCGTTCGCTTCAGCTTCGATGTCGGCGGGGAACCCGTTGGACAACCCAGGATTCCCCGACGCGTTGGCCGTATTCCCGGCGTTGCCGCCGCTCGGGTTCGTCCCATCCGCATTCATACCGCTCGCGTCGCCCGCGGAAGATCCTCTCTGAGCGTATGCATTTTTAACCGTTTTAATATCGTTTTTGTTTTCCGCCGAAATCGACGTCGCGCTTTCCAGACACTCAAAGAATAGCTTCGCAGTTTCAGAAGTTACGTTTAATCCTTTCACGCTTTGTCCTTCAGATTCCAAGCAGCGTCTTCTCAGAAATGCCGCGCACGCTCTGGCGAAATCATCTGGATTCCCTGAAGTTCCCGCGCTATTGTTCGTATTCTTCCCCGAAGAAGATCCAGCTAAAGAATCTCTCAGAAACTTTTCGAGATTTAAGTATTCGCGCCGCGACGCCAACGCCGCGATTTCGACACCCATCAACATCCCACTTCGTTTTGCCGCAGAAGATCCGTTCGAAGACGCCAACTGGCCAATTCTTTGCAGAACTTTAGCTAAATTCTTCATTTCCGAAATCGCGTCCACGATTCGAGGTATGCAAGCGTTGTTGCTTTCGTAACTCGTGCTCATAGCTTCAATAACCGCGTCCGGCAAGTGCGTAAACGCGGCGGTCAAAGCGTACTCTCTCGGCGCCGACGCGTTTTGAAAGTTTGAGAATATCCTCGTCAACGACTTCTCGACGACATCCGAAGCGATCGAAGATTCCGCGTTTTCCGCGCGCGAAATAGCCGCCACGACGTAATCCGCGTTTGTCGACGCGCCGCGATCCAAAACTTTCGCCGCGATTGGTTTCAAGAAGACTTCTTTCGTATTATTCGTGGTATTTTCTGCTAACTTTGTCAACACTAACATCAAATCAACGCAAGACCAACGCTTAATTTCGCTCTTCTCTCCATTCGGAGGGAAACACGTCACCCCAAACTCCCACTCCATCAAACTCGGTTCCACCGCGAAGACCGCCGCGCTCAACAATTTCATTTGCGTCGATTGCAACTCGTTCGGCCAGACGATCCCATCCCCGACGATAGCTTGCGCGGGAAATGGGCTCCCCGCTCCTCTGCGATACATCTCTACCAATCTAGAAAAGAAACTATAATACGGCGGAAAAGACCCTTGCCCGGCGGCGACGTTCATTTGCTGCAAACTCGATTCGAAATCCGGACTCAACTCCACCTCGAACCCGCTCGAAAACATCTCGCTCTCGGGATCTTTCTCTCGCAAACTCAAAATAGCATCTTTCAAGTGCACCACAACGCTCTCTCTCCAATCCAACTCCGGATGCGTCTCTCTCACCGCGTCCGCCACGGCTTCGATGTTCCAGGTTTTCGCCCTATTCGCCGCCTCCGTCGGCGGCGGCAAACCCATCGCCGACGCCAAATCCGCCAACGTCTGCGACGGCACGTCCCCTAACGAGCCATCCCCGGTCTTTGCAATCGTCGCCAATAATACCGCTAATCCTTTGTTATCGATCCTCGGTAACAACGCCAATATCTGTTTCAAGGAAGCTTTCGTATGCGCCGAGGCGTAGCCCAATTCCTCTAACGCCGCAGCCGTGGACGACGCAGACGCCACGCGAGAGGCGATATCGTTCGCCAACGGGGAAGACGATTTCGACACGCCTTCCCCCATTATGTGTATATGTGTATACTTTCTCTCTGCTATCAAATCGCGCGCGCTTCACTACACAATAATGTTAATATATATAATTCTCTCACCACACGATCGTCGTCAAATCTCACAATCTTCTTCTTGATTTCTCGACGACGATGTTTACGCACAAACAAAACACAAAACCTCCTCTCTCTCACTCTCTCGCCCCCCGCGTGTGTTTTCCGCCTTTTTTCGACGATCGGGACAAAACGGCAGACAGAATATGTGCGCGCGTGTGTTCTTTCTCTCGGTGTCTTTCCTCTCTTATTATGTGCTTTTAAAACGAGCGCAAAGTGCTTCTTTTTTCTCTCTCTGTCGTTGTTTTGTGGCTCTGGTCAAAAATTAGGGTTTGACCCTAAATGTCAAATCTCTTTGGATTTTTGAATTTGGCAAAACTTCTTTCTCTGTTGCGTCAGATGGTGTCTCTTCTTCTGAAGGAGAAGGAGAAGGCGTTTTCGCGATGACGAGAGCGAGGAAGAGGAAGGTGGAAAGTCAGAGAGATTCTTTTTTGTGGGATGTGGTCGTGAATAACGACGATATTTGTTTTAAACATATTCTTCCGAGATTGAATGGGACGGATGTGAAATTCTTGTATGGAGTGAATACGGAGACGAGAAAGTTGATTAAAAGATCGTCTCGCGCGAGTGATTTGAAGGAGACGTTTAAGGTCGAAGAGATGTCGTCGATATCGACTTTGGAGTTTGTGTGGGAGAAGAAATCGTTGTGGCCGATTTGGTGGGACGAATGGGATTTCTGCGATAAAGTTGCTAAAACGAATAAACTCGAGTTGCTCACGTGGGCGCGAGAGGAGAAAAAGTGTGAGTGGGATGGAGCGACGATTAGTTCGGCCGCAAAACAAGGTAATCTGGAAATGATAAAGTATTGCGTTGCAAATGAGTGTCCTATCGGTACGGGAGCGTGTGCAAATGCTGCCTCAGGAGGTCATCGCGAGTGCCTCAAATACTTATGCGAAGAAGCGAAAGCGCCTTGGACTTATCATACTGCCACTTGGGCGGCTGCAAATGGCCATCTTCATATACTCAAATATCTTGTTGAGCGTAAATATAATAAATATAACGAAAGTGCGTGTTGGTGTGCGGCCAAGTACGGCCACTTGGACTGTTTGAAGTACTTGCACGAAACCGCCAAAACGCCTTGGGACGAGTACGCCCTAGAAGGAGCGCACGAGAACAACCAAACCGAATGTGTACAATACCTCCTCGACAACGACTGTCCGTTACCAGAAGACTGGTCGTACGAAGATGGACAGCTGCGCGCAGCATAGTAATCATCATCAGTATCATCGTCATCATCATCATCAGTTGTACTAACAGAAAGAAACAAAACTCTCTCCTTTGCTCCTTTCTTTTTTTTTGGGTGCCGACAATACGAAAACATCACTTTTCCTCGTGGTGCCGTCACTTCATCATCCTTCTTTTACGAAGAAGAATATAACGACACACGCGCGCGCAATACACAGCAACGCGATTCATTTCCGCGCGTTATATATATATATATATACACATAAGAAGACCTTCAACGCCTCCTCTTTCGTGTTCGTCGGTTGGTCTTTCGTTCTCTTAAAAGAAACGCACCGCAGGAGTGAGAGAAGAAGAAAGAAATCATCGACCGACGACGACCGAAAACACGCAGAGACGTCTCTTCGTTTTTGTTCTAAATTTACGTGCATTGATTTCTTCGCGCGCGCGCGTTTCTCTCTCTCTCGCGCTGCTCTTTCGAGAGAAGAAGAGGAGGAGGAAAAGAAGAAGAAGCACAAAGAGGAACAGAGAACGACACAGAAACAACCGTGGTCTGAAAGAAGAAGACGAAGAAGACGAGAGGAAAAGAAGAGCGCGAGACGACGACATCGTCGTCACCTCTTTCTCGAAGGGCAACTCTGGGCACCGAAAACTGTCGCTTCATTTTCCATTTAGGGTTTTCAAACTGAAGTGAAAAAAAATACGCGAAAAAGGACAACACAAATCTTCTCTTCTTCTTCTTCTGAATAAGATGACTTTGACTTTGATGAAGACGAGAGCGGCGTTGGAACGACAAAGACGCGGTGCACAGAAACAGAAACGAGTCGTTCGACGATTTAATAATAATAATAATAATAATAATAATAATAATAATAATAATAGTAGTAATAATAACGTTTCTGATGATGACGTTGTTTCGTCGCCGGCGACGAAGAAGACAAAGAAGAAGAAGAAGACGAAAGG
>Ga0255765_1002768_pt1 | contig 19544 bp, 25 predicted proteins | sample 041ome_8_FD_179965 | JGI IMG/M metagenome (GOLD analysis project Ga0255765, IMG submission 179965) | Coastal salt marsh microbial communities from the Groves Creek Marsh, Skidaway Island, Georgia - 041407BS metaG (version 2) | ecosystem: Environmental > Aquatic > Marine > Intertidal zone > Salt...
TGGGATATGATGTTGGATTGGGAAACCAATGATGACTACTACTATTCATGGTTGAGAGATAACGGCTACGCGGATGACGATGAGATCAAGGATGACGCACCACCATATGACGAATACAATGAAGAGGCAGGTGCTTGGCAACATCGTATGCGTGAAGTTGGTCAGATGTCAGCCAGTGAGATCAAAGAGTTGGCACAGCAGTTGGAGGAGGATGGCGGCGATCCACCAGACATAAATGATCTTGACAACGTGTATTCATTTGCTATTGAAGTGGCCGCTGAACGTGGTCGTGATGGCACTGGTGACTTAGACTTCTGGGTCAGACGACACGTAATGGTCACATACCTAGGTGATCCTAAGAAAGATGCGATCAAAGTGGAACGGGTCACTCCACGCAAAGAGACATAACCTTGGACCGTTATGTTAGGAGTCCCCTGCCTAGGTAGGAACACCAAAGTGGGGCATAAATACTAGCATATATTATTATTCGGGGGAATAAAAAATGGCTGAAAAGAAACTAGCACCAGGTTCGATCTGGGAAAGATTTGACACAGACGGTGATGGCACGATCACTGACGAGGAGATCGCTCGCGGCAAGGAGATGCTTGAGCTGGAACTACGTGAAGAGAAGTCGGACGCACAACGCAAGATGGCATGGGTGGCAATGATATCCATGTGTGTCTATGCCGTACTTCCTCTCATGCCTTTCGTGCCAGAAGCAAGATTAGCCACATTAGCAAGTTTAAGTGATATGTTATTCCTATCACAGGCTTCAGTTATCGGTATGTTCTTTGGTGCGACAGCATACATGAGCAAGAGCAAGTAGTGGACAAGTTCGTCAAGGTAGTGTTTGACCTATATGCGGACAGGATACAACCTGATTCCAGATATCGCATATACCTTGAGGACGAACTGCTTACGGAAAGAACATGGCGTTGGGACGACGAGACATATCTTGAGGAAATGTTACAGATCAAGGCCGAGCCCGGACTATATAAGGTTAGTCTGGAAAAGGCCCTGCCCACGAAGACTAGGTTCACAGTCAAGAACATGCGTGTGGAACTTGGTGATGCCAAGATAAAAGACAATGACATGTTGGAAATATTATGAAGATAAATGAAATAATCAAGGAAACGGCAACCGCAGGTGCCACATCTGCCGGTAACATAGCCACAGTGGTGAATCCACATGTGGCAGTGGGCAAGATGTCCAAGTCATACACCGGATCACCAGGTGTGTCGGGCACCAAGGCACCCAAGCCACCCAAGCCCAAGAAGCAAAAACCATCGGACAATGCCCTCGACATGAAGAATGTCAGCATATTTGGTGGGCCACTCAAAAGAATCTAAAAACTTTCCGCTCTGATAAATACTACTAAGACAAAAGAGCGGATAGTTATGAACTTACAGGATTTCAACGAAGACCATTTAGACCATGAAGTTCGCATGGCCAAGAGCGAATTAATCGAACTTGCCAAGAACTCCATGGAACTTATCAAACTACTGAACCAATATGCTTCTGAGGAACGTGGCATTCCGGGTTGGGTAGCAAGTAAGATCACGAAAGCACAGGACTACATCAATTCAGCACATAGATCATTGACCTATGATGCCATGGATGATGGTGTCATCTCTGATGCTGTTGACAATCCATACGCAGTTGGCATGGCACAGGCCATGAAGTCAACTGGTGATAAACCACCGTTAAAGAAATCAACAATCCGTAAGGCACACAAGATCGCTAAGGCAGTGGAGAAAGGCGAATAATGTTAGCAGATGACCTAAAAGTATTATTGGCCAGCAGTTACGCATACCAACTGAAGGCACACATGTTCCATTGGAACGTCGAGGGCAGTGACTTCGCACAGTTACATGACTTCTTCGGTGAACTATATGCGGAAGTGTTCGCTAGCGTGGACAAGACCGCCGAGCTAGTGAGACAGTTGGATGAGTACGCACCGGGATCGTTCGATAGATTTAGATCATTGAGCATAGTGGATGATCAGACAAAGGTGCCCAGGGCTCAGTTAATGATACAGGAGCTCTTACAGGACACGGAAAAGATGATAGACCTCACCAAGAGAATGGTTGGAGTGGCCCAACAAGAGGATGAGGAAGGTATAGCGAATTTCGTAGCGGAACGCATAGATGCTTTCGCAAAACATGCGTGGATGCTACGCAGTTTCTTAAAGGGCAGAGACTAAGATGTTGGTGAATCACTTATTTGAATCAAGTTACGGCGCCAAGGCAGGTGTTGAGACTATCAGACAACTGTTACATGCGGTAAAGGACAGCAAAGACATCGACCTTAAGGTTGGTCCGGAGATGTTCCCCATCGAATACGGTGATGCTCGTTACCTATTGAGCTTCTTCAAGGCCAACAGGCACTTGGGCGACGGTATAGCAGAGAAATTCGGTGATGCCAACTGGGTTGAACAGAAACTGGCCAAGCGTGATGCCATACAGAGCCCAGACAGATTAAACAAGTTCGACATCGAGAGAATGAAGGACGTACAGAAAGACAAGGTATTGGATCTAGAAGAGGACTACAAGGGCTGGTCATACTCAACATATGATGAGGACTATGACGACGTGATAAAGAAATCACACGTTGCCACAAAGGATGGTAAGGAAGTCAGCATAGATTGGAGTCCATACAATAAGATGACCGACGAGCAGTTCAAGACTTGGGTAGACTTGGGCATGCCTACACGCAAGGACGTGAATTCGATAGGTCCATTGAGCCCGGAAGATCTAGAACAGTTAATGAAGACCAAGTTAGGCACCAAGGCGAGACTGGCACAGGAAGATTCGGGCTGTCCATGTTGCGATTGCCCTAGCAAGAAAGAATGCACATGTCCACCGGACTGCCCAAACTGCGACTGCCATAAGCAAGTCAAAGAAGGTTTAGAAGACGTTAAACCAAAAGACGAACAAGCACGTCAAATCCTTAACATGCTGAGAGTATTCTTTGATGACAAAGAAGGTTATCAAGATGCAGTAGCAATTGACGCTGTAGAATATCTAGTTAAAAAAGGACTATTAAAAGATTTTATTAATACATTACCATATTTTGATATAGACTATGAGGAGTTTTTAGATAGTTATGATAAAGACTTCTTAGAAAAACGCTTTGGTATAACAGAATACGATTCACACAACGTGGGCAAGGGACAATACTCGGACTTCGAGGTCATGAGAGCGATCAAGGTGGCACAGGACTACGCTGACAACATGACAGGAGCCATTGACAAGATCGAGGATATCAAACCAGGACTGAGCGACCACAGGGCAGTCAAGGACGAACTCAAGAAGGCCAACGAGGACAAGAAGGACGACATCACCAAGAAACTTGATCCAAAGACCAAGGTAGCACTCAAGAAGCAACAGATGAAGACTGCGGGTGTCACCAAGGGAGATCCAGTGGCCGCAATGGCAATGGGCCTCGAGAAGGACGTTGATCGCTTGGACAAGGAGAACGACGAGGAAGAGGCAGACATCGCCGCACAGGCAATGGTTGACAAGTATCACTCACAAGAGCTCGACGCACTCAAAAAAATGGTAGACAACCTACTCCGTAAATAAGTATCAGTATGTTAGACTACGGACAATGCTATCTCAATAGGCAAGATCGCCTACTATACGTTCCTATGCACAAGAACATGACCGCTTCGATGCGTCAGATCATGACTGAGAAACAATGGGAGCTCAAGAACTTCATCAAGGATCCATACTTTGACACCGACATGGTCAAGCTCACAGTGTTCTGCATACTGAGAGATCCATGGGAGCGTTGGAACTCGGCCATGTGCCAATATTGGTATGGGCATGATCTAGAAGAAATCACCAAGGAAGAACTGATGAATGTCAGGCTTGATCATCATTCGGACAAACAGGTAGATTATGTCAAGGGGTTTGATCCAACGGACAAGTTCCTCAGATTTGAGATGGGAGATCCCGAGCTGTGTCCATTACTTGATGTTGAGCGACTTCCCTTACGTAACCGTAGCAAGTTCAGAGATCAAAAAGTCTTCATCCAGAAACGCATAGATGAAGTAATGGACGATGAACTCAAGCAGACAGTCATCGACTACTACGAAGACGACTACCGATTCATAACACACGGCGTTCTACCAAAATAATTTACATCATATAGTTTCCTGCTATAATTACTATACAAGGAGACACATATGACGACAGTATTCAATTCAGATCAAAAAGCAAAATTAGATAACCTAATGCGTGAAGGCATCGGTGTGATGCAGGAAGTCGAGACATTACAAGAAGGACTGAAGGACACCATCAAGGCCGTCGCAGAAGAACTCCAGATCAAGCCATCAGTGTTGTCAAAGGCACTTCGCGTGGCCTACAAGGCAGAGTTCCAATCTGTCAGTGCTGATCACGAGATGTTAGAGACCATCCTACAGACCACGGGCAGAACTGCCTAGTTGGAGAACGTAAAGCAATTTTGGAAGAAGAGTTATAGATCAGATCCAACGGCATTTGGATTTGAGTTAACTAGTTTCATATTTACTGTTGGTGCTAGTTTATATCTGGCAATGACAGCTGATGCACCCAACATGGCCATAGTGTATCCGGGATTTTTTGTGGGCAGTATAGCAGGAGCCTACGCATACCTACGCAGAGGACTTGCCTGGCCATTGGTGTTAACAAGTTACTTTGCTGTGGTAAATATATTTGGATTTGGTGTAGCCATCCATTGGTGGTAGCACCGGAGTCGCTCCCTAAGAGCATGTAGCGGTTGATCAGCCTAAATTGATCGAGGACAAATGAACATCTGGCAACACTATTACAAGCAACATCACGTCAATCGTGACCCACACATATACGGCATGTGTAAGGTCAACGACCAGCACAAGTTATTATACGTACTCGTACCAAAGAACGCATCAACCAGCATCAGGACCAATCTAGGCAAGAGCGGATTCCGTGACGGCAACTACCATGACGAGAAATTGATCAAGCAGGGTTATACTCCCATAATCGTATTGAGGGAGCCCATCGAACGATGGTGCTCGGGATTTGCCGAGTACATCAATAGGCGTATGGGAGGCAAGTGGAGTCCTATTCTCAAGAGCGAAGAGGCATTGAAACTGATATTCCAAAGACCCGCACAGGACGAGCACACGGAGAGCCAGAGCATGTACATACACGGACTGGATCCCGGCAAGTCACACGTGTTACGCTTTGATGATGAACTCAATAAGAATCTAGCGGCATTGTTGCGTGGTTATGGAATAGACAACGAGATAGACGATACCGGTACCAAGTATATGACCAGCGGTGGTAAGTTAGACTGTAAGAAGTTCTTAATGGAGATGTTACAGAACGATGAGGACAAGATGGATCGCATCAAGGCCTTTTACAGACTTGACATCGACCTATATGAACGTGTAAAATATTATGTTAAGGGAGTTGAATGAGTTACGTAGACGCACTATTTGATCGCTCAGGTGATCGCATACACATAGTTGAGAGGATCAATGGACTTCGAGCGTTCAAGGAGTTCCCTGCCAACTACGTGTTCTACTATGAAGATCCAAAGGGCAAGCACAGATCAATATACGGCACACCTGTAACCAGATTCTCAACACGTTCGGCAAAAGAGTTCCACAAGGAGACCAAGATACAGGGACAGAAACGCTTGTATGAAAGTGATATCAACCCCGTGTTCCGTTGCCTAGAAGAGAACTACATGAACGTGGAGTCTCCCAAACTACAAACGGCATTCTTCGATATCGAGGTTGACTTCGATCCCGAGAAGGGTTACAGCAGTCCCAATGATCCCTTTAATCCCATAACTGCCATATCAGTCTACATGGACTGGATGGACAAGTTAGTGACGTTAGTGCTACCTCCCAAGAAGATATCCTGGGCAGAGGCGGAAGCCACAGTGGCCAAGTTCGAGGACACTTACCTATTTGAACGTGAAGAGGATATGCTAGGCACATTCCTAGATCTGATAGAAGATGCTGATATACTAAGTGGTTGGAACTCAGAGGGGTATGACATACCCTACTGTGTGAACCGCGTTACTAGGGTGCTTAGTAAAGACGACACAAGGCGTTTCTGTTTGTGGGATCAACTGCCTAAGAAGCGTACATTCGAACGCTTTGGTGCTGAAAACATAACATTTGACATAGTGGGACGTGTACACATGGACTACATGCAGTTATATCGCAAGTACACCTATGAGGAACGACACAGTTATAGTTTGGATGCCATCGGTGAGCATGAATTAAATGAACGCAAGACTGCCTATGAGGGCACATTGGATCAACTATACAACGACAACTTTGAAACGTTCATTGAGTACAACAGGCAAGATACACATCTGCTCAAGAAACTTGACGACAAGTTAAAGTTCCTGGACCTGGCAAATGAACTGGCACACGCGAACACGGTGCTACTACAGACAACAATGGGTGCTGTTGCTGTTACTGAACAGGCAATCATCAATGAGGCACACGAGCGTGGACTTGTTGTTCCGAATAGACGTGAACGCTTGACAGACGAGGACACACAGGCCGCGGGTGCCTACGTGGCATATCCACGCAAGGGCTTACACGATTGGATTGGTTCAGTTGACATTAACTCACTGTATCCGTCGGCCATCCGTGCGTTGAACATGGGCAACGAGGCCATAGTGGGCCAGTTAAGGCCCGTGATGACCGATCGCTACATCAGGGAGAAGATGAACAAGGGCAACTCGTTCGCATCAGCGTGGGAGGGCCTGTTTGGTAGTTTAGAGTATGAAGCAGTGATGAAACAGGAAGTGGGCACTGAGATAACCATTGATTGGAACCAGGGAGGAGAGGACACATACTCCGCGGCTCAGGTATGGAAGATGATATTTGACAGCAACAATCCCTGGATGCTGACTGCCAACGGAACCATATTCACATATGAAACAGAAGCAGTGGTGCCTGGTCTGCTCAAGCGTTGGTATGCTGAACGTAAGGAGATGCAGGCCAAGCTCAGAGAGGCAACTACCAAGGAAGACATAGAGTTCTGGGACAAGCGACAGTTGGTCAAGAAGATTAACTTGAACTCACTGTATGGTGCTATTCTTAATCCAGGTTGTAGATTCTTTGACAAACGTATCGGGCAGTCAACAACACTGACAGGTCGTGCTATCGCCAAGCACATGGACGCACACATCAATGAGCTGGTCACGGGCGAGTACGATCACGTGGGCAAGGCCATAATATATGGTGACACTGACTCTTGCTACTTCTCGGCATGGCCCATGATCAAGGACGATGTTGAGTCTGGCAAGATGGAGTGGACCAAGGAGACGGCCATACAGTTATATGACACCCTGGCAGACTCGGTCAACGAGTCGTTCGCTGGCTTCATGGAGAGAGCATTCCATTGTCCACAACACATGGGATCGATAATCAAGGCGGGCAGGGAATCAGTGGCATCCAAGGGCCTGTTCATAACCAAGAAGCGTTATGCCATCATGGTATATGACTCAGAGGGCAAACGTCTAGACGTTGAGGGCAAGCCAGGTAAGATCAAGGTCATGGGCTTAGATTTGAAACGTTCAGATACTCCGCCTGTGATACAGAACTTTCTAAGTGATGTATTACACAATGTGCTAATGGGCAGTGAGCGTGAGGATATCGTAGAACAGATCCTACAGTTCAAACACGAGTTTAGAGAGCGTCCAGGTTGGGAGAAGGGCACACCTAAACGTGTTAATAACTTGACCAAGTATACCAAGGAGGAGAAACGACTAGGCAAGGCCAACATGCCAGGACATGTCCGGGCAGGCATGAACTGGAACACGATGAAACGCATGAACGATGACAAATACAGTCTCCAGATTATTGATGGTATGAAAGTTATCGTGTGTAAACTAAAACAAAATCCAATGGGATGGACGAGTATAGCATATCCCACAGATGAACTACACATACCACAATGGTTCAAGGACCTACCGTTTGATGATGCGGAGATGGAGGCCACAATCGTTGACCAGAAAGTGGACAACCTATTGTCGGTGTTGGATTGGAACCTGGCGGGTGCTACACAGACTGCCAACACATTTAACAATTTATTTGAATTCTAATGAAGCTCAGTGAACTAGTAGCATACAGGAACGACATAGCACAGCACAGCGTGGCCAAGGACGCATCACGCATGTTCAGGACCGTACAGGACTTGATCAATGATGTCAAAGCCAATCGCGTGAGCGAGGCACATGACAAGATACGCTTCGGCGAGGGTACATATCTCGAACAGGCATTAGAAGATAACGCATTATTGGAACAGACTGTCAATGACGTACAACAGAACTTGGGGTTCTATCTCGAGCAACTAGACTTGGTCGTCCTGGAACAGGGCGAGCAGTATCTACAGAACAGTCGCGATCACTTTGACAACGGATGGAAGAAAGATGATGTCAATGTCATACTCAACAGGAAGTTGGAGTACACCAAGGAACTTGCCAGTAAACTTAGGAGTAGGTTATCTGTTTATGCTGACTGGCGTTATCCAGGACTGTGCGTAGGTCCCTTGAGATCGGAGTTCACGGACGAGCTCATCAGTAACGATCCTCTATACATCGCGGACATAGATGAGCAATTATTGACTCCCTTCCTCGATGAACAGAATGAGGTGTACAGGCACAGGATAAGACCCTATGTGATACAGCACTGGGATTGGAATCGTAAACTGTTTAAGGATCTGCCCAACGGACAGTTCGGATTGGTGTTCATAGCCAACTACTTCGAGTACAAGCCGTTGGAAGGCATCAAGAGCATACTCGCAGAGGTACACGACCTGTTGAGACCGGGTGGCACTTGTATGTTCACTTTCAATGACTGTGACAACTATCAGAACATCAAACTATGTGAGCGTGGGTTTAAGACATACACTCCTGGGAGTATGTTAATGGAAGTGGCCAAGGAGTTGGGATACAAGATAACATATAAGCACGACCACGCATACGGATTTGGTTGGATGGAGATAACCAAACGTGGTAGTTTAAGAACACGCAAGGGCGGACAGACACTGGCTAAGGTTAAACATATCGGAAAGTCCGGACAGCAGGAGATAGTCGAATCGAGATACTCTCCCCAACAAGAAAAATTAATAATAGAAGAAGCCATAGCATTGGGCATTGACAAGGAAGATCTAATACGCAAGGGCGCCATCAGTATAGGTAAGTTGGAGTTATTGATCAAGCGTAAGAAGAATGGTAAACAAAATGCCAAAGACGATTGATCGCGGTCTAAATAGAATGTATAATGTATTATCAAATATTAATTTAACACAAGGAACGGAATATGAGAGATCACTTATTAGATTTAGTTGAACACACATATGATCTCGGTTGTATTGATTTGGTCAAGATCAGTGGAACCGATACAGAAACTGTTATAGATGGCTTAGCAGAGGACAGATCAGTTGTTGTTCAGGCGGCATTCAAACAACCAGTGGCAGAGTTTAAGGGCACATTTGGTATGCCTAACTTATCAAAACTTAAAGTCTTGTTAGGATTGGAGCCATATAAACAAGATGCTGACATTTCAATCAAACATCAAGATAGAAATGGTGCGGAAGTTCCAGTGGGTCTACACTTTAAGAACTCAGCAGGTGACTTTAAGAATGATTACAGATTTATGACATCAGAGATCATTGAAGAGAAACTCAAGGTAGTCAAGTTCAAAGGTGTTGATTGGAACATCACATTTGAACCTACGATCGCTGGTGTTCAGAGATTGAAGTATCAAGCATTGGCCAACGCAGAAGAACTAACATTCAATGCCAAGACGGAAGATGGTGATCTCAAATTGGAGTTTGGTGATCATTCAACACACGCAGGTAGTTTCATATTCCAACCAGAGGTAAATGGTAAACTGGGTAGAGCGTGGGCTTGGCCAGTTAAACAGTTCATCAGTATCTTAGATCTAACGGGTGATAAGACCATAAACATCTCAGATCAAGGTGCGGCACAGATCACAGTTGACAGTGGCCTAGCAGTTTACAATTACATCTTACCAGCACAGAGCAAATAATGACCAATAGAGTAGAACACGACGACTTAACAGCAAAACAGAATGACTATGCCATATTCCTTCCAGCACTGAGCTCATTCTACGCAACGTTCGTGGGCAAGCAGAGGGCCATGGGCAACTATGTTGATCCCAATCGCATGCCTAAGAACTTACCAGAGATGGAACACATCAATTGGTTGAACTCAAAAGAGGGCGTGTTCACTTACAAGTGGTCACTATATTCAGCAGGACATGCTGATTTGGATGTCAACAGAGACAGCCCCAAAGAACTCATGGTCCGTGAGCGTGAGGAGGGATCATGGCTACTGGGTGACAGTGGTGGCTTCCAGATCGGTAAGGGCGTTTGGGAAGGTGATTGGAAGAATCCTAACTGTCCCAAGGCGGCCAAGAAGCGTAAGGAAGTTCTAGCGTGGATGGATGCCTACATGGACTATGGTATGATATTGGATATACCTGCGTGGGTATGTCGCAGTCCACGTGGTAGAGAAGCAACTGGCATCAACTCATACATGGAAGCCGTTGAAGCAACCTATATCAACAATGACTACTTCATACAGAACAGGACAGGACGTTGTAAGTTCTTAAATGTTTTACAGGGCGAGAATCACGCTGAAGCAGAAGACTGGTATCAACGCATGAAGAAATACTGTGATCCCAAGCAGTATCCGGACAATCACTTCAATGGTTGGTCAATGGGTGGTCAGAACATGTGTGACATACATCTTGTGTTACATAGACTGGTTAACATCATACATGATGGCCTACTTGAACAGGGCAAACAAGATTGGATGCACTTCCTAGGCACTAGTAAACTAGAGTGGGCTACACTATTAACAGACATACAAAGAGCAGTTCGTAAGTATCATAACCCAAACTTTACTATATCATTTGACTGTGCTTCACCGTTCCTAGCAACAGCAAATGGTCAGATCTACACAGACGTAGAAACAGAAGATCGTAAGAAATGGGTATACAGGATGCAACCTACTGCTGATGACAAGAAGTATGCCACAGACACTAGACAGTTCAGCCAAGGTGTCCTAGCAGATGGCTATCACACATCATTCAAGGATAGCCCAATCACACGTAACTTGGAGATGAAAGATATCTGTATCTACAAGCCCGGCGACCTAAATAAGAATGGCAAGGAAGGCAAGACATCATGGGATAGTTTCTCATACACACTGATGATGGGACACAATGTGTGGCAACACATCAACGCGGTACAGGAAGCCAATAGGCAGTATGACCAAGGTCGTTACCCAGCCATGTTGATACAAGAGACGTTTGATCGTTACACATTCAAGGACATCGTTGAAGCGATATTTGCCGCACCAGATAGGGCTACGGCCTTGGCAGTGGTTGAGGAGTATTCAAGATTTTGGATGTCAATCATTGGCACCAGAGGTGCGACGGGCAAGAAGACTGTCAACGCAAGTACCATGTTCAATAACTTATTTGAGGAGGAGGCAGACGAGGCAGATAATCATCACGTAGATGACAGCGGATTAGATGATACTAAATTAGATGAACTTGAAGCGGAGGAGGCTTAAATGAGCGACAAAGAACTTAGTCACTTAGAACAGTTAGAAATGAAACACAGGGAACTTGACAGATTAATCAAGGAAGGTTATACTAACTATTTAGATGATGTACATCTAGTTAAGATGAAACAGGAAAAGTTACAGATCAAAGATCAGATAGAGGCATTAAAGAAGAAGGCGGCATGATGGAGAGAGATTACACAACAGGCACAGCAAAGGACATAACATACTTCACTGGAGTTGAGATAGAGAAGACTCCTGCGTATGGATTGAACACGCTGTTCGTTGTAGGAGTTCGGCCCCTTGAGGAAATCACTGATATCGTCACACAACGCGAATGCGATCACGTGTACCTCGGGGCCAACCAATCTTTTGATGGTAAGAATATTCCTGAATGGAATAAAATGATACAAGGCCTATTAAGGTCGGGCATTAAAGTAACACTAGACTTTGACGCATCATTCTGTCAACAAAGACAGGGATGGATAGAAGAGTTATGTGAGTTTGATAACTTCATTCCACAGATAAGTTTGAAGATACCAAACTTGACCAAATATAACAATAATGCTACAATAAAGATTGATGACAGTGATTTCAAACACTCAAATGATGGTGTTTGGTGTCACTCACTGAACAGTCTTAAGACACTTGAGACATTTACTAATTGGGAGCAATACGGCAAGGACGAGGTAATAAAATGAGCAAGACCTTACATACACTGAAGCACAAGTACCAGGCAGAGATAGCAGTTCACAAGAACAACGTTGAGACATTCCTCTCTAACAATGTTGGCGTCGCTGATCATATCAATTATGCCGAGACAGTGGAAAAGGAACTAGAAGAGATCGCAAAATACAAGGACTTGGTATCAGCGATCGACGAGATTTTGGAATGAGCGAACAGAGAGATCTAGCACTACAGGAGCAACAGGAACGCATAAAACACCGTGCTAACCGCTTGATTTGGGTGACTTTTCGCCGTGAGGGCGTACATTGTTATCCGGCCGCGGCCACTGACAATCGGCTAAATACTGGTGATGAATATGACGTAAGTTTCCTGGCTCATCCACACAGACACATATTCCACTTTAGGGTGGCGATAGAAGTGTTCCACAATGACAGGGAGATCGAGTTTATTCAGTTTAAACGCTGGCTTGAGGGGTTGTACGGCGACGTCTTAGAACTGGATTACAAATCATGCGAAATGATCGCGGATGATCTCTATGATCAAATAGCATCCAAGTATCCAGAACGCAAGGTGATCATTGACGTATCGGAAGATGGCGAGAATGGTTGCACCATAGAATACAACACCAAGAGACCGGCACAATGGCAATCTATTTAGGACACCATTCATGGCCGACAAGGTTAACCCGAGAAGGTTATCAGTTAACGAGATATACGACCAACTTGAAGTCTTCAGAGACTTCTGCAGTTATCACGGTTACAGATACGATGAGGCAGACTGCTGGAACATCAAGAGCTTCCAGTGGCAACAGTATCTCAAGGTTGAAAAAGGCAACCTACCCGTCAACAACTGGTTGGATCAGTTAGCGAGGCTGAATGGGAGACGATCTTACAACTAACAATCAAGATTTACACATAGTAGATGATACGGAGCTCGTAGGTATCGACACGGGCCTATTACCATCATGGTTGACAACCAACGCAAAGGGATATTGGACTATGGGAGAAGAATATGATGATAACTGGTCATGGATGGACGAGGACACCAGAGAACCAAATGAGATACTGAAGGATCATCTCAGGCAACTGATGATAGAGTGCAAGAGTCCATACAATGACGGATACACCGCGGCCAGTTACAAGAAACAGATATGGCAGATGAAGTGTTGGATAGAGGACATCTATGCCAACCTGCCCAAGTTCGATGAGGAAAAGGATTGGGAGAAGGAAAGGATATTTGACAAACTAAGTGAGGATCCAGATGGCGGCAAAAAATGACATCACGGGCGATGAGATAAAAACAAAGACCAATACGTCAGCATACGAGGACGGATGGGATCGCATCTTTGGCAAGAAGGAACCCTCGGTGAGGGAAAAGATTGACTCACGCATGGATCACTTACAGCAGTTGATGGAGGGCAACAATCACTTGTCACGTCCTGAATATGTGTTGGACGTCATTGAGAGCGTGAGCAAGTTCTGGTCCGCACTGTCAGAAGAGGACAAGGATTACATACAGGCCGCACAACATGCCATTGAACACGAGATGGAGTGGAAGATATGATATTTCTAGTTGATCTAGAAGCAGTCGAGACACGCTACACGGCACAGTGGAAGACACACGTGCCCAAACTATTACGGGAGAACGGACACGATGTTACAGTCATTGAGGGACCTACTGATATTCCTAGTGCTACTACCCCTGGTGCTTTCCTTAATTTTGGTGGAACTAACATTTACAAGTCTAGGCAAGTTGAGGAGTTTAGTAGGTTGTTTACCAGTGGTAAAGTGTCTAGTGGGGATCACTTTATCTTTACTGATGCTTGGCATCCTGGCATTATCAACTTAAAATACATGAGTGAGCTACTTGGCATCAAGGTCAAGATACACGCACTATGGCACGCAGGCTCATATGATCCAGCAGACTTCCTGGGCAGATTGATCGGTGATGCTCCCTGGGTGAGACACAGCGAGGTGGCATTCTTCGAGGCAGTGGATCACAACTACTTTGCGAGCGACTTCCATATCAACATGTTCTGTGAGAACCTGTTGGCATTGGACATGGACAACAAGTCACACGCACAGATGTTGGCGTTCTGGAAACACCAGAAGAAGATAGTGAGGACGGGTTGGCCAATGGAGTACATGGAAAGCACACTGAACTTATACAAGAACATGGAAAAGCGAGACATGATCCTGTTCCCACATAGGATAGCACCCGAGAAACAGTTGGACATATTCCTTGATCTTAAAAAACACCTAAACAACGTCGAGTTCATAGTGTGCCAGGACAAGCAGTTGACCAAGAACGAATATCACAACCTGCTGGGTGAGGCCAAGATTGTGTTTAGTGCTAACCTACAGGAGACATTGGGCATCAGTTGGTATGAGGGTGCGGTGGTAGATGCCATACCAATGGTACCAGATAGATTGAGTTACAGCGAGATGGCATTACCAGAGTTCAAGTATCCAAGCGAGTGGACTGAATCATTTGAAGCATACGAACAGAATCGAGACAAGTTAGTAGACAAGATCAAGAACTACATCAAGCACTACGACACATACCTGCCAGCGGTCAAGCGACAGGCCAAGAAACTTACGAAAGATTATTTTTCAGCGAATGAACTCTTAGAATGCCTTAAATAAAAGCATGAGAAAGTTCGTCCTGGTATTAAAATCGCCATCTTCCGCATTCCAAGCACCCTATCTATGGGCATCAGCGAAGACATATTATGAGGAACAAGGACGACACACAGACCAATGGTCGTGGATGGATCCCATCCACGTTGATGACATCAATGAGACCGTCAGGACATTAGTCGAGGCCAAACCGGATCTGGTTGGCTTCAGCCTATACATCTGGAACGAAAAGACGCTATACGAGATAGCACGACGACTGCGAGACGCATTGCCGGACACCAAGATCATGTTCGGGGGACCACAGCAAGACATCAAATACAACAAGGAATACTTCAGGGAGAGGCCCTACGTGGACCTGGTCGTGCCAGGTGATGCCTATGGTGAGATATTGATAAAGGAGACCCTGGACAGCATAACAGAGAACGATGGCCTGTTGGAACCAGATCAACTACCCTATTGCTACTATCCTTCCGAGGATCGCGGCGTGCTGTTCAATGACATTCCTCTGAGGAAAAGGGACTACGAATGGCCAGCCAATCCTTACAGGGCACAGCAAGAACTCTTTGATAGGTTCAAGGAAACAAGAGATGTCAGCACGCATGGTTGGGTGATATTGGAGACTAGTCGGGGGTGTCCCTTCCGCTGTTCCTTCTGTGATTGGGGAGGCGGAACATACACAAAGACTGTCAAGAAGCCATTCGCCACGGTCATGGATGAGATTAGATGGGCCGCCGAGAATAAGTTCTACGGCATAATGGTCACTGATGCCAACTTTGGCATGTTTGACATAGACATAGAGTATGCCAGGTTCATGGCGGAGATGAAGAGCAAGCATGGATTTCCTGTGGAGGTCGATTCGCAACCAAACAAGACCAAGTTGAAGAACCAGGAGACGATATTTGACATATTTGCTGGTTCCAAGCAGATGACACATTTAAAAGTGGCATCAGAGGACATCAATGAGCACGTCCTCAAGAACATCGAGCGGGTGGATTTTCCCTTTGAGGCCAAGATGGAGATGTTCCTAAGATTAAGGAGCAATCATCCGCATCTGAGAATATTCCTCGAGGGAATATTGGGATTACCCGGATCAAGCCTCGAATGCGTGATCAATGACATTGACAGGACTCTGATCTGGGGGACTGAATTCGCACAGAACCATTCATGGGCATTATTACCCGAGGCACCGGCATACGATCCAGAGTATAGAGAGAAGTTCAAGATCAAGACAGTGAAGAACAAATCTCAATCAACAGGTTTCAGCTCAATACCAATCAAGCCAAAGGACGGAGTCGAGTTGCCACCTGGGGTTTTGATCAACTCCGAGGACAGGGCGTTATCCTCGGCTGAATATGTAGTGGAGACATCAACATATTCCAGGCAGGAATACGTGGAAATGACAGAATTACAAATATTTGTCCAATCCTTCCATAATGCCAGGGTGCTGGATCTGCTGGCAAGATACGTCAGAGAACAGCATGGCATGAAGTACGGAGAGTTCTACATGGAAGCCAAGTCGGTACTGTCCTCAGATGCCGAGCTCGGCACACAGTTCCGCAAGGTCAACGAAGCACTGTCGGAATGGGTCAACTCTGATCGTCCGGACTGGTACATCGACTATGATCCAGACTTTCCGTTTGAGATAAGTCCACATTCATTCTTTCAGTTCGTGGCCCTATCAAATCCTGAGAGATTCTATGGAATCCTTGGTGAGCACTTCTCCAAGATGTTCGACGACCAGACTATTCCAGAGCTCGCGAGATTCAGCATGGCACGTAATTATCACATCGATTACAAGATCAGGGGAACATATGATTTTTCCCGGAACTGGAAGGAATACGCCGAGGGTGGCCAGCTCAAGAAGGAGCCAACGACTTACCGCACCCTGGACCATCTGATTCAGAACGGTGGGACGGAAGAGGAAGAGCTCCCTATAAACTGGAGGGGAAAGAAGGGCACACCAGAATACTTGACACATTTCTTTTATCGTGTATGCTATAACAATAGGATACACAAGACAGTGAGACAGATTGAACGCATTTGACTTAATTACAGAGTTTGAACAAGAACTAGCGTCGTACACAGGTGCTAGGTACGCTGTAATGACTGATTGTTGTACACACGCACTTGAACTAGCATTTCTGGCAACAGGCTTTAAAAAGACGGAATTTACACCAAGAACATATATTAGCATTCCAATGATGCTACGTAAGATTGGTGTTGAGTATAAGTTCAATGATCAGGAACACTGGACCGGCGAATACTACTTTCATCACACAAACATTTGGGACAGTGCCCGTGCATTGTATCCTGGTATGTATAAGTCAGGACAGATACAATGTTTAAGTTTTGGACACAATAAACCTTTGACATTAGGCAGAGGCGGTGCTATACTATTAGATAACAAAGAACTTTATAAGAAATTAAAACTTATGTGTTATGATGGTAGAGACTTATCAATAACACCTTGGCAAGAACAAAAAGAATTTGAGTTAGGATATCACTATAAACCCACGCCTGAGGAAGCAGAGCAGGGTTTAAAATTATTAGGTAGTCATGATAGTCTGCCTAAATATTGGGAATATCCAGACTTACGTAAATTAACAATAAAGACATCCACGTCATAAACTCGGAGAAACTAATGTCAGTAGAAAGCAAGATAGATTGGGACGACACAGAATTTGATACAGGTCCTGTAAGTGAAAAGATTGTAGCAAGAATTAAACAAGATGGTGCTAGGTATTGGGCCGGTGATAATATTTCTAAATATATCCATGATCATGAATTCGATCCATTGATCGATGAGATCACAGAAAAGTTTGAAGGTGTGTTAGACAGCCTAATCATTGACAGACACAATGATCCTAATTCAAAGGGCACAGCAAGACGTCTTGCTAAAATGTACATCAATGAGATCATGGTAGGTAGATACGAACCTAATCCCAACGCAACTGCTTTCCCAAATGATTCAAGTGATCGTTATGAAGGCATGTTAGTAGTTAGAAGTGAACTACGAAGCATGTGTAGTCATCATCATCAACCAGTCAGTGGTGTGGCATACATTGGCATCATCGCTGGTCAGAAATTGATTGGCCTATCAAAATATACCAGAATTGCCCAATGGTGTGCCAGACGAGGTACCCTACAGGAAGAACTATGTAATGACATCTCACGTGAGATCATGAAGGCAACGGGTTCAGACAACGTGGGCGTCTACATACAGGCAACGCACGGCTGTTGCGAGAACAGGGGCATCATGGCACACTCAAGTCTCACACAGACCACTGTGCTGAAGGGTGCTTTTGAGAAAGACTCCGCAACCAAAAAAGAGTTCATGGATAATATCAAACTCCAACAAGAATTCGCACCAAGATAGTTGACAATTAATTCATAATGTCATATAATGGCATAGTCAGTAATCAATGAAAGGACTATGACATGACTAACCTCACAAGATTGAGTTTCGTTACTCTCATCTTGTTCGCGTTTTGGACAACACAGGCACACGCAGGTTATCGCACCTGGACCGTTGAGGACACTTGGCACGCACAGACCAAGACGTTCCCTCCAAAGACCAAGACGTTGAGCTCACAGACAGAGACCGAAACGGCAACTGAACAGTATAAGGATGCGGACGGCAATACTGTTGAGAAGACAACAATAACAACATACCAAGTCTCAGGTACCCAGACGGAATATTGGGTACAGAAGGCACAGTTCTGGAGACTGGAAAAGACCACCAGGAAGGGTGCGTTAAAAACCAAGACCCACAGAGGCAGGACCTACAAGGTGTTGGACAGGACAGAGAACGACACCCAACGCACATTGGTGGGCACGGAGGTCAGTGAGACCATAGTGGCTTACGCACCCAAGCCAGAAGTGGTGGCAGAGGAAACTACTAGTTCTAGTTCAAGTGGTAGCAACTACGCAGTTGATCTAGATTTTGGTGCGGCCACGCAGTATCTGGGCACACCAACTGAAATGGTCAGCAACGAATCCAGTTACTATGCTAACTTGTCAGAGTTCCATCAGAACAACGCAGACGTCAAACAGGACGCCGCACTGGCCAGAGGGTGGACTGGTAAGGGTTCCACTATCGCTATCATTGACAGTGGTATCGACTTGGATCACTCAGAATTCAATAGCCCAGGTAAGATAGTATATCAATTGGACAGGACCGGCACGGGCATACAGGACAACGTAGGACATGGTTCACACGTGGCCAGTATCGCCGCAGGTGAGTTGGACGGTTCGGGAGTCGTGGGTATCGCACCGGATGCTAACTTGGCCATATTGAAGATCACTGACAACTGGAATGTAAGCACCAGAGAGGCCATACGTGCTATTAAACAGGCCAAGACAGATGGTGTTGACGTCACAGTATATAACTTCAGTGGTAACACTAACTATTCCGCTGACTATAAGGAGTCCGTCACATATCAGGGCAACGGTATCTATACCAGTGACCATGTATACTACGGTGGTGCTAACTACTACAACTTGGACAAGCCCAACGGTTGGGCCAACCAACTGGCTGACACGGAGTCAGTGCTAGTGGTATCCGCAGGTAACGGTAGCCATGGTTACGTACAGAATCCAGCAACATTCGCAACTGCCACTAACGGT
>Ga0255765_1002782_pt1 | contig 19468 bp, 13 predicted proteins | sample 041ome_8_FD_179965 | JGI IMG/M metagenome (GOLD analysis project Ga0255765, IMG submission 179965) | Coastal salt marsh microbial communities from the Groves Creek Marsh, Skidaway Island, Georgia - 041407BS metaG (version 2) | ecosystem: Environmental > Aquatic > Marine > Intertidal zone > Salt...
AGAAAAGTTCCTTTTTTTTGGTCCTCGCGAAAAAAAAGAGGCCACACAAAGTCGTCAATAACAACCTCTTCTTCTTCGTATACGCGAACAGAATATTATACATATATAATCTTTATTAAAGCAGATATACTACTTTCCATTTCATTTCCGGCGAGTGCTACTACGACGACGACGACGACGACTTGTGGTGGTGTCACGAAACGTAAGAGCAACAACACGCGAGGAGAGAGAGAGACAAAAAAGCGTTCGATCATCAGTCTGAGTCTGAGAAGAAACAATCAAATCTCAAATAAGAGCGAAGACTTTTGCACGCGCGTAGTTTTATTTTGTGGAGAAAGAAAGAAGAAAGATGAACATTCAAATCGAGGATATTCTCGGGCAAACCTCGAACGCGTCTTCCATCCACCCGGCCTCGAGTTCCAACAACAACAACGATAACTTGTTGAGATGTAAAACCAAAATTGTTTGCACGTTAGGACCAAAATCGAGAGAGTTGCACGTGTTGGAGGAACTTTTGCGAAGCGGCATGTCTGTCGCGCGATTTAATTTTTCGCACGGGTCGCACGAGTACCATCAAGAGACGTTGGACGTTTTGAGACAGGCGTGCGCGAACACTCGGTTAATGTGTGCGGTTTTATTAGACACGAAAGGACCGGAAATTAGAACTGGGATGTTGGAAGACTCGAAGCCGGTGTTGTTAACCGCCGGGAGACAAGTGACGTTGACGACGGATTATAGCGCGTTCGGGAACGAAAATATGATCGCGTTGTCGTATAAGAAATTAGCCGAAGACGTTGTTCCTGGGGCACAAATATTGATCGGCGACGGGTCGATTGTTTTGGAGGTGATTTCCTGCGACATCGCAAACGGGACGGTGCAAGCGATGTGCACAAACACGGCGACGCTCGGGGAGAGAAAGAATGTGAATTTACCCGGGGTGGTTGTCGATTTACCGACGATCACGGAGAAAGATCGCATAGATATCGTAGAGTGGGGGATGAAAAATAAAGTGGACTTTATTGCGGCAAGTTTTGTCAGGAAAGGCTCGGACGTGAGAAACATTCGAGAGGTGTTGGGCGAGGAAGGGAGAGAGATTCAAATCATCTCTAAAGTTGAAAACCAGGAAGGTTTAGTAAATTTTGACGATATTTTAGCCGCCTCAGACGCGATTATGGTCGCCAGAGGTGATTTAGGCATGGAGATTCCGACCGAGAAGATTTTCTTGGCGCAGAAATTGATGATTGAAAAGTGCAACGCAGCTGGGAAACCAGTCGTCACCGCGACACAAATGTTAGAATCGATGGTGCAAAACCCACGACCGACGAGAGCGGAAGCTACCGATGTCGCGAATGCGGTTTTAGACGGCACAGATTGCGTGATGTTGTCCGGTGAAACTGCCGCGGGGTCTTACCCAGTAGATGCGGTGAAAGTCATGTCGAAGATTTGTAACGAAGCGGAGGCGTCCATCGACCATTACATCTTGTTCAAAGCTATTTTAGCGCAAGTGGAGAAACCGATGATGCCGTTAGAATCTTTGGCTTCATCCGCGGTTCGCACAGCGCAGAAAGTTCGAGCGGCTTTGATTGTAGTCTTGACGCACGGAGGGAGCACGGCGAGGCTCGTGGCAAAGTACAGACCGAAAGTGCCGGTGTTGACGGTTTTTGTGCCAACGTTGACGACAGATTCTTTGACGTGGACGTGTTCCGGCGAGACGCCGGCAAAGCAAGCGCAGTTGACGAGGGGTTTGATTCCACTCTTGGCAGAAGGTTCCGCACGAGCGACGGATACTGACACGACGGATGAGATATTGTCTGCGGCGGTATCTTACGCGAAAGTCGCTGGATACTGCGAAAAAGGAGACGCCATCGTCGCGTTGCATAGAATCGGGAACGCGTCTGTGATTAAAATCCTGAACGTTGGTGAATGAAAAAGAAGAAGAAGAAAAAGAAGAAACATATACAATTATACATGATACTCTCTTGTTGTAAAAAGAATATTTTCACTAATACACATATACATGATAACTTTTTACCATGGTACAATCGAAGAATCTATACACACAAACAAACTAATCTACTTTCTTTAAGGACGGGGTATTTAACAAACCGACGACATCTTTCATCGGAAACGCGAAATTTTCCAGCTCCACCCTCTCTCTCGAAATCGTCAACGGGTTCGCACACATCGATGAATCTCTCATGTTCAGCGTCTCCCTCAGTAACTTTCCAAATCTTCGTCTTTTCTTCCCCCGAACCCTGGCGCTGTTACTCGCGTGATCGTCGTCCTCTTTCACCAACTCAGAAAACTGCTTCGCGAACACTCTCGTCGTGACGAGAAACCACATCGAACCAAACATCAACCCAATCGCGGCACCCGCGACGACTTGCTCGATCGTGTGGTACCCTAACTCGACTCTAGAATACCCCACGATTACTGCTATTGGAACAGTCATCAACGAAAGCACAGAAGATGACACATCCACTCCCGCTTTTTCTCCCTCTCCTCGATATTTCTTCGCGTGTTTCCACCTCCTCAACAACACCAAAACCGACATCGCGCTGTTAAAAAACGCCAACTGCGCGTGCGAACTCGGCATCCCGTGCGTGTCGCAAAAATCCACTCTCTGACACGATTTCGGTCTCTCCTGTTGCAAGTAGTGTTTTAACAGCTGCGCTAAGCATTCGTTTAAGAATATTCCAACCACTAAGGTGAAATCGAACAGTTCTCGTTGGGAACAGAAACTGGCGATGGTGTGCGCGACCGTGAAGATTGGAGATAAAGAAGCGATGGCTAAGAATTTGCCTTTGAAATAATAGGAGTCGTCAATTATTGGGTATCTCACGTACGTCAATGAGAACGGTTTCGTCGTCGTTTTCATCGTCAAGTCAAGTCTCTCGCAGACTAAACTTGAGAGAAGTAATTTTGGGGAAGAAAAGCGAAGCGTCGTCGTTACTTTTTTTGTTCGTTAAAACGGAACAAATAACAACAACGATCGACTCTCACGCGCCGGCTTCGAATACGGGGCGGCCGCCACGCGCCGACAAAGAGAAGGAGGAGGAGAAAAGAGTTTTTGAGAGGAACGTGTCGTCTTCCTCGCTTTCCTCTCTGACGAAACGAACGAGACGCGCGAATTCGTCTTTCGTATCTTTAGAGATTTTGAGCGGAGAAGAGGAAAGCGAAAGCGTTTTCCCCCCGCAGCAAACTTCTCCTCGACGACGACAAAAAAGCCGGAAAAATAACGATAGGATGCGGAATACTAATTTTAACGCGTTGACTGTAATGAACGAGCGGTATCGAGTCGCGTTTGACATCGCGCTTCTTTTGATTTTATTATCCATCGGCTTCTCTTTAGAGTTTGCCGAGCCTTACGAAAAATTTCTCAACGAGAATTTGATTTATCGACTGCGATATCCGATGAAGAAAAATTCTGTTCCAACGGCCGTTCTGCCATTTATCAGCATCGTGTTTCCTTTACTGTGCATATTTCTGTGCTCGAAAATGGATACATCGGGGAGAAGAGCGAGAAGCACGGCGGCGAGTTTGGGTTTACTGTTATCCGTCGCGATATCGTTTGTGTTCGTGAACAGCGTGAAACAGGCATGCGGAAACTATAGACCGGATTTTGCGGCGAGATGTTGGGGTAGCGCTACAGCTGACCCGGTATGGAAAGAGTACGGTAAACCAGATTGTGGAAATTTGGAGAATGAGAGCTTATTGAACGACGTGAGGCAAGGAAGAAGATCGTTTCCGAGCGGGCACACGAGCATGTCTTTTTCAGGATTGTTTTACTTGAGCTTGTATTTAATGTATTATTTGAAATGTTTTGGCGGTTCTAGAACCAACACCGAGCGAACAGAAGCGTTCGTTTGGAAAGTTTTGATTAGCTTAGCGCCGCTTTCTGTGGCAGTCGGAGTTGCCATCACGCGAATTCGCGATATGTGGCATCATCCGGAGGATGTGATTGTAGGTTCTTTACTTGGCGCCGGGACGTCAGCGTTTGCTTTCTCGCTGCAAGGATTTAGCGTTTCAGACACGAACACTTCTTCGAATCTCTCCAAGTATCAAAGGTTGAACGCCGAGGGAGTCAACGACGCCTCTCTCGAGGACGATAACGAGGAAGACGAACGGACAAATATGGCGGTTCGTCCAAGTTCGATGTTAAATTTGAACGAAATGTGAATAAAATGATGATGCTTTCATTAGCGAGCGTGCTACTACTACTGTAAAATGGCTACATCTACTGTAAAGGCTATAATTCGATTGGTCGCACGCTAACTTTCTTTCCTCCCTCGTTTGGATCTTCAAAACTCACATTCTTCTCCCCGAAATTCATAGCAAGCGAAAATCGCTCTCGGTGCGAAGCTACCACTCCGTGCAATAACTTGGGCTCGAACAAGACGAGTTTTCCTCGTTGAGGACGAATGATTACGTACTCGCACCACTCTCCCATATTCTCATTCTTCCGCATTGCGGCCGAAGCCGTCCTCAAGAGCAGATCACCAGGCTTTGGTTCCTGCGCCGCTGCGGAGTCAACATCGGCTTCGTAGTCGTCGAAATAAAACACTCCGCTAAGCTTAGCGCTCGCGTGGTTATGCAAGCCGTTGCTGTTATTTGTACCGAGCCTGTTTATCCAAGACGTGGTCATTGGAGGACGAGTGCGTTTCAACGACGGGAACGATTCGAGTTGCATACTCACAAAACGCAGGAACTGAGGGAGAAATTTCGACGACATCTCACCCTTCTTCGCTTCTTCCTCATCATCATCTGCTACTGTCAGTCTCTGTAGAAAGTCTGGCGTGGAGTGGTAACCACCGTCTTCGTTCGATACGCGAATGCCTTTTCGTGTCGTGACTTCTTCTTTCGAGCGAGTGCACAGAGCCTCTCTTATTTCCTCATCAAACTCTTCCAGCATAACTGTTTTCACAGCCCATTCGTGTCCGAATTCGTTGGCTGATATGTCATCGACTGGATACGTCCTCAGTTGATTGAATTCATCAATCTTCGTCTCACCTCCTTCTTTTGGTCGCGCTTGTCTGTACTCTTTGAATGGGCCGAGAATCTGTCTCAGAAGAACATCATGAGACATTATTTTTGTAAAGCAATTGTAGGAAAATTCAGGAAATAAAACTAAGTATTTGTCGATTGTCGAGACGATAGATACATACTATTGCGCCACTGATACTCGCTCTCATTATTAATTTTATGTTGTACTTAGATATATTATTATGATACCCGTATATTGTTCTTACTTGTTGTTAGCCTATGATGACATGTTTTATCGATATAGTGTTAGAAAGTTTATGCTTATTTAGCTGCGGCGGGAGGTGGTGTCTCCGCGCCGCGTTTCCTTTGATACTTCTCCAATTCCGCCGCCGCTTTCGCTGCTCTCTCCTCATCTTTACTGCGATACTCTTTGACTTGTTCTTTGAGCGTTTCCGACGCAGATTCTAACGTTTGCTTTCTCTCGACTAAATCGAAGCACTCGATGATGTCGCCTTCCTTGAAATCGGGCCATTCTGGATCGCCGCCGATGCCGCACTCTTCGCCAGAGTCGACTTTTTTCACCGCATCTTTAAATCTACGCAAAGAACCAACTTTACCATTGTACATTTCTTTTCTGTTCGGTCCTCGAACAACGCGCATGAACGTTCCTTTTTTAATGCTACCTTCGAGAACTAACGAACCTGCAACTTTAGAGGAACCGCCGCCAAAGACCGCTTTCACTTCCGCCTTGCCAACCGGAACTTCATCCTTTACTTCGGACAGTTTACCTTCCATGGCGTCTCGGATTTCGTCAATCAATCCATAAATAACATCGTACGATCTTATTTCGACTCCCGCGCGTTTAGCAACGTCCTCAACGCGATCAGAGGCTGGCGTGTTGAACGCCAGGATGATGCCACCAGACGCGGCTGCTAAATCAACGTCTGACTCGGACACTTCGCCCACAGAAGACAAAAGAAATCTCAATTGCACGCGATCTTGAGGTAATTGCATTAACGCAGCTTTAATAGCTTCGGTCGAACCGGAAACATCCGCTTTTAGAATCAAGTTAATCGTTTGCAGAGAATCCTCCACGACACCGGAAATATTCGTCAAACTCGCCACGTTACCGGCGACGGCTCCGAGACGAGAAGATCTCGCTTCTTCCGTAGCTTTTTCGGCTCTTTCTCTCGCATCTTGCTCGGACTCGCAGACTGCAAACTCGTCTCCGGCGACTGGAACACCATTCAAACCCAGAACACTGACTGGCATGGATGGTCCGGCGAATTCAATCTTCTCTCCTGTGGCGGACTCCATGGCGCGAATCTTGCCATGGACTTCTCCGACGGAAATCGGATCACCGACTTTCAAAGTACCAGCTTGGACTAACAAAGTTGCAATTGAACCTCTCTGTTTATCCAGTTGCGCTTCGATGACGGAACCTAACGCTAGTTTATTCGGATTGGCGGAGAGTTCGGAAATTTCAGATTGTAAGGCGATAGTTTCCAACAAATCATCAATGCCTTCTCCAGTCTTCGCGGAAATTGGAATCATGGCTGTTTCTCCACCCCATTCTTCACAGGTCAAACCAACTTTGGCCATTTCTCCGCGCACAAACTCAATATCCGCAGCCGGTTTATCGATTTTGTTGATGGCGACGATAATTGGCACTTCCGCCGCTTGCGCGTGCGCTACGGCTTCCTCTGTTTGCGGTCTCAACCCGTCGTCCGCAGCGACGATGATAATGGCAATATCCGTCACCCTCGCGCCTCGCGCACGCATAGCTGAGAACGCTTCGTGACCTGGAGTATCTAAAAATGTAATTGTCGTTTCTTCTTCGTCTTCTCCAACTGGAGTTGTGATTTGATAGGCGCCGATGCCTTGGGTTATTCCTCCGGCTTCTCCGGCGGCAACTTTCGACTTTCGAATGTAATCTAAAAGCGACGTCTTCCCGTGATCGACGTGACCCATGATTGTCACCACTGCCGGTCTAGGTTCTAAGAACTCTTCATCTTCTTCCGTGTTGAACTTTGTGGTTTTCCTCGCTTCGTGCGTGACGCCTTTTTCGTCTTCGTCGATCCACTCCACCGCCATATCCTCGGCAACGGCAACGACAGTATCTCTGTCTAGCATTTGACCCATTTGCACGGCAATACCCTTCATGAATAAAACTTTGATGATATTTGCCTGAGTAGTGGCCAATTCAGCCATGAGCTCTTCGATCATGAAACCATCTTTCGGCACAACTAACAGCTCCACCGCGACATCCTTCTCCTCCTCGGCTTGGATTCTTCTCATCTGAACTCTCTGCGCTTTACTTTTTCTGCCCTTCTTCAAACGGTCAGTCCCCCCGGCGCCGCCGAACGCGGCATTTTTCGGACGACCACCTCGGCCGGTACCGTCTTGCACGCGTCGATCAAACTTATTTCCGGCGCCTCTACCCGCGCCTCTACCGGCGCCTCTACCGGCGGCAGACCCTCTTCCTCCTCTTCCGCCGCCTGGCCCCGAGGGTGCAAATCGGCCGCCACCACCACCCGGTCCAGCTCTCGGGCCGTCTCTGCTTTGAAATCCTCCTCCTCTTCCACCGCCTCGACCGCCTTCAAAGTCACCTCGACCTCTCCCTCGGCCGGCTCCCCGACCTCCTCCCCGGCCTCCTCTTCCACCGCCATCTCCAGGTCCTCGACCGCCCCCTCCATCACCCGGCGTCGTCGTCCCGTCGCGTCTGATCAACTTCCCATCCGGGCCTCTCACGAACCTAGATTTTCTCTTCGGTTCCTCCTCGTCGTCCGTGGAGGCCTGACTCGTGGCCGTCGCTTCCGTTCGAACGAGTAAACGCTGTTGTTTCTGTCGTTGTTTATCATCATCACAGTCGTCGTCGTCGTCACCCGAAAAAAGGCGCATCGCCCCGAACGCCGTCACCGGCGGCAGAGCGACAGAAGACGAAGTAGAACTCGGACGGCGCGCAATCGGTTGACTGTGCATCGCAGAAGAGTTGTTGTTCCGCGTGGCAAATGATGATGGCGTCACCGCCTTTTGCAGCGAAGAAAACATTTTGATGAGTGTTTATCTCTTGTTCTCAATTTTGCCGGCTGATGACACACGGTGTGATGGAAAATAATCCGTATATATCAGTCGTCCTCTCTCTCCCTCTCTCGTCGTTTTAATACTATCACGTGTTATCCAAACGCGCGTTTTCACGAAACAGAATTATTTATATCTGTGTAAACGTTTGTGTGTGTGCGTGTGTGTGTATCCTTCTTAGACGCGCGCACAACAACAAGGAAAAGATGAGGAGAAGAGGGCAAAAAATGAAAACCTCAAAAAGGAAGGTCTTCTCCTCTTTTCCTCTTTTTTTGTCTCTCTCTCTCGAGTATTTTTTTCCTCCTAAAATTTTCCTTCTTCTTTCTGAGAAGTTTTTTTCAAGAAGAACCAACAAAAACACTTCAAAAAACGACACCGCAAACAACGCTTCGTTTCGCTCGCGTTTACACGTATTGTTTTATATATTGTAAATACAATCAGAAGACAAACGCAACAACACTTTTTCGAGCTCGCGAGAGAAAGATTATGCGGTATTTAACGATAAAGATACCAAAGACGCCGAAGGACTTTTTTTATTCTTCTTCTTCTTCGATAGAGAAGAAGACGACGAAAACGACGAAAGAAGAAGAAGAAGAAGAAGAAGAAGAAGACAAAGAAGAAGAGTTCGAGGAGATTCCTCCGGAGGAGCTAGAGAAGGCGCGAATTGGATTATACGTTCCGGAGAGGAAGAGAGAAACGATGGCGTTTTTGTCGAGAGCGGCGAAGGAGAAGCGCTCTGCGATAGAGAGGCAAGGCTTCGCGAAGGAGTTGGAAAAAGAAGAACAAAAAATAGACGAAAAGTCGATGCTCCTCGGGACGACAGAGTTGAGGATGAAGACGATCAATAATAAAGAGATGTTCCCTGGGGAAGATTTACCGGTAGAAAAGACGACGAGAGCGATGGAGAAGAAACGCGAAGAGGTCTTCAGAGACTTGGAACTGCCGTATCTTCCCGGGACGCAAACTGAAAACACGGTGCGAAACGTCCTCGAGACAGAAACCAGACGGTTTGAAAGAGATTTGAGAAGAGATGAGAACGGAGAGAACGAAGAGGACGACGACGATGACGATGAAGAACACGATGGGAAGAAAATTAGAAGACAGACGCACTTCTTTTCACGCGCGGAACGCGAACAGCTTTACGAGCTTCCGGCTGAGACGTTGGCTAAGCTGGACTGCGTCGAAAATTTGTTACGTACGATCCATGTGCATCCGCCAACGCAGAGAGAGTTTGACTGTTTCGCAGGCGGAGCGGGGATGCGAGAAAAAGGGACAAAGAGAGCATTTTTGGAGTTACCAATTCTCGTTGACGAACCAAAACGCACGTTTTTGGAACGCGTGTGGCCAGTAAGCGGTGAGGAGCGGAAAGCGATCAAAGTTTCCCAAGACGTTCCCGAGGAAAGTAAGTTTTCTTTGCTTAGCGAGGAAGAGACGACGCGCGTGCCGCTTTTCAAACCTTCTAAGATTAAAGATATCGATGCTTACGTTGAGACTCGAAAAATAGTCGCAAAGACGAGCACTTTACCTTCGTTCATGTTGCCCGTCGAGGAGAACTATCCGATACGATACAATACTACAACGGTCACCGGAGACGTTAACGGGAACTCTGCGCCTCTTTCGCATTCTCCAGAACGCCCGCTACTACCAGGCACAGCGACCGCTAATATTGGATATTTACACTCGCCTCCTCGCGCGGATCAGCAACAACAACAACAAAAGCAAATGATCTCTCCTAGATTTCTTGCCTTAAACTTTCCAGAAGGCGAAGAGATGGTACAAGATTCCGTCGATTTCCACAAATCGAAGAAAACGACGATGACGACGACGGCGACGGCGACGATAACCAAGGGATTTTCGCCAAATGGTAGCGGTGGTAAGAATGTTGGTAGTGCTTCACGCCCAAAAACTCCCGGTACTGGCATAAAGCAGCATCTTCAGACGAAGCTGAACTTTGCTTCTCCGCAAGCGGCAACGCAAAAGAGAGAGAACGAAAAGCAGCCAGAAATAGAATTTTTCTCCTTTCGTGTTCCGGAACAGCCGCATGGCTTTGCGATCGAAGAAATTGCACGTGAGTACAACACTATTCGCGAAAGAATACCAGTCCATTTCGGTAGTGCCATCCCGACGTTTGATGTGAGAATCGACTACGATTTATATGTATCGAGGATGGAAGAGGCTGAAGAACGCGAGCGTCAAGCAGGCCATATCGACACCGCTGCGAATTGGAGACGCTTGAAGGATTTACTGACCGTGGCATATTTGTTAGAGTCTTACGGCGTTACTGTTGCGAATTTGCAGCTGCGATACACGAACAACTACGCGCACACGTCTTCAGGTACGAATAATAACACCATCTTTGTCCGAACGAAATCCAAGGCTGAGGACGCTTTAGAAGCTGCCGTTTCCAGCGTTCAACGAGGTGAGTCGCTCGATAGCCCGAAACTTGGCGGTTTACGACCACTTGTTAAAGAATGTAGAACGGATGGTTCCGGTCGCACAAAGATGCTCATAATTGTTCCTGAACCTAAACCAATCGGACCAATTGTGAAATACGTCCATTTTGTTGGCGGTCGAGTCAATTGCCTCCCGTCTCAAAAGTATCTCCACGATGGAGGATCGGAACAAGAAGAAAAGTTATTCGCAGAAGAGGTGCGTAAAATTGTATCCAAAAACAATCTTGATGCCTTGATTATCTTGGAGCAGCATTTTGAGCGAGCAAGTTTTCCCGTTTCGGATTTTGCCATCGTCGTATTTTACGCTCCAAGCCGAAACGCTGAGAGTATCGTCCAGAGTGCGATAAATGCGAGACGCTTCCGCGGGATCGAGAGAAACGGTGCGATAAAAATCTTTACAACCGATCTGGTACCAGTTCCGCGTAGTAGTCAACGAGACCGAACCTTGCGCACAAACAACGAGCTCAAGCTGCCGCAGCCTGATTTTGATTGGGAAGAGGACGAAAAATACGTTGGAGAATACATGGATGACGATATCTTAGGATTCGACGATATCATCCCGATTGATAACCCTACCGCTGATGTTTCAGAACGCGCGAAGTCGCATCATAGTGTGACCCAAACGAGACTTGTTGTCCTTCGAGACAAACAATCTTCGAGCATGATTGATCGAATTGAACGGAAAGTTCAACAATCAAGCCTCGCTCGCGTTATTCGTCGAAGACTTTTCGATCGTATCGTCGACCCGAACGTAAAAGAGATCTACGCCAAAGTAATCTCTTTAATCGCGTCGAACGATGGAGTGAAGGCTATTTGTTTGTTTCGAATGCGCGACACTCGCGAGATACAGAGCGGAGACTTACAAGAAGTTTTCTTCTTGGCGACTCGTTGCGCAAAAGTTCTTTCGAGATCCTTCTATTGGACGGAGTTTATTTTTGAAATAGATCCGGAATATTTAGAAGCGAGAGAAGCTGAGAGTTTTGTTTCGGAACTGCACCGTCAGGTGCAGGTATCAAAAAATGAAATAGATATCGACGTGACATTCTGTTCGGAACGTAATATTGTCGATACTGTCTTCAAGGCGATAACGTTTGAAGCTGCTACCACTGGTCCCGGTGACGAAGACAAGATCCAATCAAACGATGACTCTTTTCCGTACCTTGCGGAGAAAGACTTCGCGCTTTTACCTGGCGAATCTTCTAGCGTGTGGGAAATCGCTTTGAGTGACTTGTTTCCTTACGTCAATGCTATCACGATTTTAGTTTTGATTGAGCACGGTTTGGAGGTTGACAAAGTGGTCAAGGACAGAAAGCTTACGAGAGAAGACTATGAAACCTGCCAGCGTTTGTGCGGATGCCCGATGAAAGCATTCGAAAGTCTCGAGGAAGGCGAAGAAGACAGAGATGGTGCGATGCTGGGCGTGTATGAGAATGACTTGTTCGATGCGGAGAAAAATATGCGTTCGCCGTTGCAATCTCCGATGCACTCAAAATCTCCACAACAACAACAACAACAACAACAACAACAACAGTTCTCGAATCGAGACATGCACTTTGTGCCGCCATCACGACCTCATTCTCATCCTCTCCCTCCTCGCTTTGACAAAACGCTTGGAATTGGAACATTCATGGGATCACCTTCATCGCCTTCGCCCTTAAAAACAAACGCGCGCGGCGGCGGTGACACCGAAGCGTATTATCACATCGATCGAGACGACAACGACGACGGGCCTAAAAATACGACGTTATCGAAGCACCAACAAGGTCGCGAAGCCGTCCTCCGAATGATGTCCAAGCAGAAAAAAAGAGCCACGAATGCATCGCGTTCCATCGCTTCGCCGTCGAAGATAGCATCAACGGCTCCACCAAAAGGCGAATTTTTCGCCTTTCACGAACACTTTCGACCAGAGGCGTACCTCTCTAACGACGCCAACAGTCGTCGGTACGGGAGAAACAAAAAGAAGAAAGAGCCAAGAACGCGAACGACGACTGGTGGTGGTGATGGAGGTTTTCCCGGCAATTTCCATCGAAACGCGGAAGATATCCACGATGAGTTTCCAGTATCGCCGCTTCATAATAACAGGCGAGGAGGAGGAGGAGGAGGCCAAAATCGAAAACCTCCTTATTATTTCGATTGACCAACAACAAGAGAGTGGTTGTGGTTTTTGCTGACAAGGCACCGCACAAAAAGTAGTTACAAGAGAGACACACACAATTATATCTAACACCAATTGTTATTCATATTCTAACAAAGAGACGCACATCACGCATGATATTCACATCATCAACCACGAGTTACATCGCGGCGCTCGTTCCTTTTAAGCGTTCCTCGAACATCACGCATCATCGACTTCCGCGAAGAAGCAAAGCGTTGACATCGCAGACAACAACAAAAAGTGTTCTTTCCGAACATCCAGAAGCAGCCGAAAAACAAACGAAAAGCAAAACGCTGTTGGATAACGTCCGCTTCGTCTTATGTTCCCCACAAGGCCCTCAAAACATCGGCGCCGTCGCTCGCGTGTGCCAGAATTTCGGTCTCACGAAGAATTTTGCCATCGTGAATCCAGACCCGCAAGCGTTGGACACGTGCGATACGCACGACATGGGTGGTGAACAGAAGCACGATATCGGCGTCGAGTGCGTGTTGAAAGAAGAGGCGAAGAAATTTGCGGTACACGCGAGTTGGATGATTGAAGAGGCGGAAAAGAATATCACGCACATGCCGCATGGATTAGAAGACGCTTTGAAAGATTGCACATTTGTCGTCGCGACGACGGCGAGGAGCCGAGAGAACATACCTTTTCTCACGCCGAAAGAACTGAAAGAGGTCATAAGGAAAGAGGCAGAGAGAGGGAAAGTGGCGGTGCTGTTCGGAAACGAAGCGCGGGGATTATCAAACGAAGAATTAAAGTATGCGAACGTCTGCGTGTCTATTCCAACCGCTGGACACCCAGAAGAGATGACAAAGAAATTTCGTTACACCGGAGGAGCCGAGCCTAGAGGGAATGGTGGTAAAGTTGACGCGACGCCAGTCTCGCTGAACCTCTCCCACGCGGCTGGAATTTTGGCGTACGAGATACACGACGCGCTTGCAAATGTCAACGCGGACGTTGGCTTCACGTCACATTTATTAAACGTAGAGGAAAGAAAACGATTGGCGGACGAATTATCACTCGCTCGAAGAAGCGTGGATATCTTTGCGCCGAGTAAAAACGTATCAAACGGCGAAGAAAACGACGAAGAGGAATGTATGCTCGATGAACAAGAGTGTTTGTTGCACGAAAAAGAATCCAAAGCGATTCAATCGGTATTAAACGCCGGCGCAATCGCGTCGAAAAACGCCACTCCTTTATTCTTTCTCTCGCGCCGGTTAAAAATTTTAGGTGATCTTCGCGCGCTCGACGATATCGTCAAAGATTTCTTAAACACAAAAGCGGCTGCGCCGCAACTCGGCAGCGAAAAAGGCATCAGCGATGCCATTCGAGACGGTTTGGGTATTTCCTTGACGAACGCGGAAACGAAGAGAGTGTTCAAATACGTGTGCTCGAAAGAGTTTTCGCGCAATCACCAGGGGGGGCCTCCTGTGAATTTTTAACCCTAAACTGTAAACTCCTTTAAAAGCCGGCTAATTTCACCGAATTCCTCATCTTATAACAACTTCTTAATTCGCAGGGCGCAACAAACCTGCCTTTTCCTCCCTTCACTTCTTCTTTCTTTCGATTCAATTTTTCAGCTGCTCTTTCTCTCTCTCCCTTTTGTGAGACTCCCTTCCAACAAAGAAAGAAAGAAAGAAAGAAATATGCTTCGAACGCTCGTCGCGCGACACGCGGCAAGGAGTCGAATAGTGCTCATCAACAACAGTAGCGACTTTAACGTCGGGGTGTTTTTTCTCCGGGAGCACTGTTCTCGCGGTCGATTCTTTGGTGGCGTCGCGTTCACGCAACAACAACAACAACAAAAACAGCCAAAAACAACAGAAGTCGTGACATCATCATCAAAAGCGGTAAAAACGACGAGGAAAAGTGAGGAGACGAATAGAAGACGAATGTCTTCTTCTCCTTCTTCGCGCGATGATAATGATGATGACGACAACACGCAGTTATTGAATGCTAAATACGGTGAAAATATATACACCGGAGCGTTCTCGAAAACCGTGAAACGAGTAAAAATGCTCTCCTTGGGCTCCTTAGGGGCAACCGTCTTCGGCTGTCCTTTACTCATAGAACTGTCCTCCGGGGCGAGCTTAGATATGTCCTCGAAAATCGTATTAGCCGGAAGTATGAGCAGCATCGGCCTGTTTACCACGGTAATGTTGCAATGGTTCGTCAATCCGTACGTTCGACGGTTATGGGTCGACTCCGAGACGAAAACAAAAGTCACCGCGGAGAAGACGAGTTTGTTGTTGCAAACGTATTACGCCAAATTCGAGTTGAAAGATATGGGAGTGTGCGAATCGAGTCACCCGCTGGTCACGTGGGAGGCGAACGGAGAGAAATTTTACGTGGAACCTGCGTCGACGTCGGAAGAGACGTATAAGTTGTTGGAATTGCAACGGTTTGAACCGGACACGTCGAAAGATGCGCCGATGGGATACGACGACGACGAAGACGACGACGACGGACGCGAGAAGAATAAAAACACCTAGAAGAGAAGTCGGTTTTGAAACAAGTACCTGTAGTTTGTATAGTTAGTAATAAGAGAATGATTATAAATACACGCATAGCAGCAGATAACAGATAACAATAATACAACATCTATATTATATTTCTATGCCTTGCTTATAAATCCTCTTCAACTCTCGCATCGCGTCTCTTCGTTGCCTCTCCAACGTCGCTTGCACGACTCCTAACTCGCTTCTCAGCGCTATCGCGTCGGTACTCGGCGACGTTCGCAACTCGCCTAAAACTTCCTCCACTCCAGCTAACGACTTCTCCGTACCTTTCTCTGCTTTGCTCAACGAACTTCCCAACGCTTTTAACTTTGCTACGCCTGAATTCATCTCCGCGATTGCGAGTTGAGTCTCTTGGGAAAATCCCTTCAACGCGACGTCCGCGGACGCCGCGCCGTCTTTCAACGTCTGCGCTCTTCTCGTCAACTTTGCAAACGCTTGCTCCTCGGACTCAAATCTACCAATTGTGCTTCTCCATAATAAGCGTCTGGTTGGTGGTAACGCGAGTAAAACTACAGATCCACCCGCGATTGCGCTCGCCGTCGGATACGACTCTATGACTTCTTTAATCTGTTGCGTGAACGATTTAAAAAACAAATCTTCCTTCTTCTTCATCTCTTCCGCTATTTCACTCGCTTTCAATTCAGCTTCCATTTTCATTTCAGTCGAACTCTCTCGACACACGTCTATGGTTTTCCCTATTTGGAACGATATGGAGTGTAAACTCTCGTCCATTGATTTTGAGATTTTATTGGTTTTCTGTTCCACTTTTTCTCGCGTTTCCATCACCGAGTCGATGATGTTTTTCATAAACTCTTTCGGCATCGTCATCGTTCTTATTTTAAGGAGAAGAGAAGGAGAAGTGTATCAGAAGATGATGATGAGAATAACAAAGACGGAGAAGGAGGAGGAGGAGGATCAAAAACGGCTTTCACGTCCGTCGTGTCTTATTGTAGGAGAGAGTACTCTACGTAGTGGTAAGAAAGTTTTGAAGAAGACAAAGAAGACAAAGAAGAAGAAGATTATTTTTTTCATCGTCAGTCTGTTTTTTTTTAGCTTGGACTGCCCTTTTTTTGGTTGTTTTGAGGATTTGCTTGCTCTACACATCCTCAAAACAAGAAAGAGAGAGCGCGAGAGAGAGAACAAAAGCGAAGCACTTTTGCGTGATATATATATATACGCATATATAGTGCAAAACAATAATGGTCGATGAGGACGTGATGCCTCCGAGAGGAAGTCAGTTTAGAAGAAAAAGCAAAGGAGATGATGGTGGTGGCGGCTTTCATGTCGGTGGGAAAAATGATGGAAAGAAATTTTCAAACAACAACAACAAAGAGACGTACGACCGAAACGGCAGAAAGCAAAAGAAGAAACACAAAGGAGGGAAGAACACGTCGTTATCTTTAGAGGCGTTCGCCAGAGCTGGGAAATCTACGTACGATAAGAGAGAGGTTTTAAAAAAACGAAGAGCGGAGATGGCGGCAAAAATAAACAAGTTTCGTAAGGTGGTAAAAAAAGCGGGAGAGTTTGTGGCGCCGACGAAAGGTTTCGATCCGGAAGAGTACGCCAGGAAATTGACGAAAATGGAAGATCCCGTCGGAGATAAAGCGTTCGTGGAGAGAGAGGAGATGGAGGAGTACGTTGGGAAGAAAGTTTTACGAGGAGGATATGACGACGACGACGACGACAGAAAAAAAGTACCAGAAGAGAGCGAAGAAGAAAAAGAGGACGACGACGCGCCTCCGGAAGAACGCCAAGGCGTTTCCGAGAAAGGTAAGCACAACAAAAAGAAAGAACGACCGCGAACGGCGCACGAGTGGAAAATGCTCAAAGCGCAACCGGAACGAGACCGCATTCGAAAGGAAAGAGAGGAAAGGGAGAAAAAATTCCAAGAGGCGCAAAAAATACGAGACTCGAAGCGAAAAGAGCGAGGGAAGTTGAGGCACTCCATGATGAAGGTGAATAAAAAAGGTCAGCCTCTGATGAGGAACAGAATCGATGCCATCTTAGCCAAGTTAGAGAAGAATTAGTTTTAATGTAAGTCATTCATTTTAGCTTTAGCGCGCGTTTATAGTAGTTTATAAAAGTGAGTAAAAGCTTTTGTTTTGGTTCACGAGAGCCAAAAAAAAAAAAATCCTCCTCCTCCTCCTTGTCCTCCTCCTCTTTGTTGTGCAAGTTTGTTTTGTTTGCTCATCATTCGTTTTTGGGAGATCTTTTGGCGATTTTTCAGGATATACTTTTATCAGCAGAAAAACCAATCGCGCGCGCGCGCACACGCTTCACAAATCTACGTCATCTTCATCACTTTTATCGGAGAAAAATGAGCGGTGCCATCGCGTCAACCACCACTTCCGCGTCGTTTTTTGCGACGACCACCAGAAAAGTTCACAGATCGACGACCAGCAAACGAGGATCATCTTCGTGCGTCGTGTCGTCGTCGTCCGAAGAATTTTCTCCGATTGGAGAAAAAGACGACGACGACGACGTAAATAACAATAACAATAACAATAATGTATCATCGAGTAGAAGAGCGGCGATTGTGAGCGGGTTCTCGGCTGTGCTCGCAGTTTCTGCCTCTACTTCCCCTGCTGCTTTTGCCGCGGATAAAGACGAGGAGAAGAAGAAGAAAGTCGTCGCAGTTCCGTACACTCCGTACGTCCCGCAAAGCGAATCGAGCGAAGAGATGTTGGAAGTGGCGAAGCAGTTGAAAGATGCCGGAGCGCGATTGTACGGTGCGTTTTGGTGCGAGAACTGCAACAAACAAAAAGAAACGTTAGGTAAAGAGGCGATGGAGATGATAGAGTACGTGGAGTGCTTCCCGGATGGGGTGTACCAAAATGCACCGGACGGAAGAGCGGACGTGACGAAACCGGCGGAGTTTTGCGGGCCGTACTCCGAATCGTGGCCGATGTGGGTTTTGCCGTCGCCGTCGACGCCAGAAACGCCGGAGATTGGAGTGCAAGGTAAAGTTTTGAAAGCAAAGGAGTTGAAGAAGTTGGTGAAAGAGGCAGGCGGTGAGAAGGTTGACTTGGTGAAGTATTTCACGACGCTCGAAGTCAAGTAATGTACACAGCAACGCTATTATTCTTTTAAAACAAAACGTCTTCTATTCTATATATGCTTACCTAGGTACAACTAGCTAACTATCGTCATCAATATCATCGCGCGTTCGTCCTTTTTGCCTCTCTTAGCTCGTCTATTTCTTTGTACGCAGCTTCCCAATCGATCTCTTCGGGTGCTAATTGTTTCGTTGGAGACGTTTTCGGTTTCGCGTCAATATTATTATTCTTACGACCAGCTCGCATCAACTCGTTCGCTTTCTTTGAAACCTCTAACTTTTTCACCTGCTCTTCTAATCGTTTTTCTAACTTACTAATCCGTTTATTTTGTTCGCGAATGACGTGATGCGATTCTCTGTTCTCTTCGACGACGCGTTTGGTCTCCCTCGCCGATACCATCGCCGCTCGTTCGGCTTGTCGTATTCTCTCGTTCAAATGTGCCTTTTCTGCGTTCTTCTCGAACATTTCGGACATTTTCACGCTCAAACTGTCGCACTCTTTCTCTAGCAGTTTCACTGATTTCTGTAAAAGTTTCACTTGCTGTTCAAACTGATTCGAGCGCGCCTGTTCATCCATCAACAGCAGTTTCTGTTCCTCGATTATTTTTTGCATGAACTCGACTTTTCTCGTCTCTTTTTTCCTACTCTCTCTCAACTTCTGTTTTAACTTTGATGTTGCCGTCGTCGCAGTCGTTCCTCCTCCTACTCTCTCGTTTTTTATGATGATGTTACCCTCGTCGCTGTCCGTGTCGTTCACGTCATCATCATCATCATCATCATCTTCCTCTCTCGTCGTCCTCACCGAATTTTTTATTTTCCCCTCCTCGTCCAGGGAATCCTTTTTTATGATGTCGTTCATCCACGAACGAGGCAGGAACTTGGACGCAAACTGTCTGTCTCTCGCTTTTGTCGTCGTCGTCGTCTGAATCGTCGTCGTCGTCGTCATTTTATTTTCTCTGATATTCTTCTTCGTCTTCGTTTTTCGTCGTCTTCATTCGTCGTCGTTGTTTGCGTGGAGTTTTTGTGTAAAAGTCAACTGTTGTTTGAAAAATCCACCAAAGTGCAGAAAAGAAGAACAAAACCAAAACTCTTTCCAAAAACTTTTCCTGCGTGGTGGTCTCCCCGTCGGGCTGCCGTGCTGCTTCCAATACATGAAAAGCCTGCTGTTCAAGTACGGCAGACGAAAAAACGGGAGCAGCAGTACATCACCGATGGCCACGATGTA